>Ga0302177_10000009_pt1 | contig 206612 bp, 191 predicted proteins | sample I_Palsa_E1_2_FD_198780 | JGI IMG/M metagenome (GOLD analysis project Ga0302177, IMG submission 198780) | Peat permafrost microbial communities from Stordalen Mire near Abisko, Sweden - I_Palsa_E1_2 | ecosystem: Environmental > Terrestrial > Soil > Palsa > Peat permafrost | place: Sweden... | reverse complement strand
CTCGAAACGGTCTGCACAGCCGGGATGCTTCCATCCGGCAAACCCCTGCGTCTCTATCCCATCCCATACAGATATCTTGGTGGTGAGAAGGAACAGTTCAGCCTGTACCAGTGGATCACCGCCGACATCAAAAGAAAGCAGGACGACCCTCGGCCCGAGAGTTTCCGAATCGACTGCGACTCAATCGAAGCGGGCGAGGTTCTTCACCCCACACAGGACGAATGGGGTAAGCGTGCGGAATTGATGTTCCGTGATCCGTCTTGGCAGTTCGAGTCCGTTGAAGACTTGAAGAAGGCACAGAAAGAAAAGGGCACGTCGATTGGAGTCGTAGCGCCGAGAGAAATCACGAAGGTTGAAATCGCCAAACGTTCCGAGGAAGAGGCGAAGAGTTTCGAACAGAAGTTGGCCGATGTCAGGAAAACCCAAACGGCGAAGCGGGCGCAAATAAATATGTTCGAGGAGACTCTGCCGCCGGAGATGAAGAATCTCGAATTTATGAAGTACCGAGTGCAGGTCTCCTGGCTGTGCCCTAACCCAGAGTGCCGGGGACATCGGATGCAAGTGCTTGATTGGGGATTGTGCGAACTTCAGCGACGGGATGGTGACGAGAAGGCACTCGATCGGATGAAGGATTTGTGCGATCTCAAGAAACACGATCTGAAATTCTTCTTAGGTAATCTGTTCATGCACCCTGCGAGTTTCCTGATCGTTGGCATGTGGTATCCGAAGCGACGGGAAGACCTGTTGAGATTCACAGGTGGACTGGACGTATCCTGATCCGCTTCTTCATCGCATCGACGAGGATCGAACGATGGCAGTCGTCTGCGTCTCGCTCAAAGCATGTGAGGCAGACTGTTCGATTGCGTGACGCCGCCGTGCGGATCACGTCGATTAGATCAGTGATCCCTGTCGGGTTCTCATCGAGATAAATTCTGTAGCGCCTCAAGCACTCGGCCAAGTCTGGTGCCGTACGTCGGTTCTCTTTTGGATTGCCTGCTGACTTGACGTGAACGTAGTCGATTCCTGCCTTCGATAGCTCACCGCTCAAAATGTTCTTGCAGAATCCTCGCTTGTGGCTCCACGGAGTCTCACGCACGTCAGCGACGATGCCGACGCCCGCAGCTTTCAATTTTGAGACGTAACAATCCACGTCCACTCCCTGATAGCCGAGGGTGTAGATGTTCAAGTGTTGAAAGTCGCAAGCGTCACCAGAGCGGGTGATCGGATGACTAACCATAGCTGAACCGGATGAGCTGCGGCCAGTTCCTTACAAGATGCGTGGCTCGAACCGTGGGAGAATACATGGTCTAGTGGTAGGTGCGCTGGTGAGCGCCGACTCGCCCATCAACGACGATTCCAAACACCGTCAGCATTGAAATACGGGGAAGCGTCAGGTCCGAATTACCCTGGTGTGGGTGTCTGCGATGAGCAGTGCTAAAATCCATGGCCATGGAACGGAAGTGATGGAAGACCGAGAGTACGAACTAAAGAAGGCCGAACTCGCATTGAAAGAGCGAGAGGTCACTGCAAAGGAAAAGGAATCTCACGTCACTTGGTGGAAGAACCCCCTCATCGTTGGTCTCATTGGTGCCACCTTGGCATTGGGGGGAAATATCGTCACCAACATCTTGAACAACCAAGCGTCGGCAGAGGCTGAACGCTTTCGTGCCCAATCGGGTCTGGTGTTGTCAGTCATCAAGACGGGCGGCAATGAGGAAGATGCGTGCAAGAATCTCAATTTTTTCGTCAACATTGGTTGGCTTGATGACCCAAAGGGCACTATTCACGGCGTCTGTGGAACGAAGGGCGGAATCCCAACTTTGCCTGCGAGTTCGGGTGTGTCGGTGTTGGACAATGTGTGGCCGGGTAGCATTACATTCGGAGTAGCAATCACGCTCAACGTCAGAGTCGAGGATGCGGATTCACACAAACCGATTGAAGGCGCTGCGGTGGCTCAGATCATAGGTACGGTATCCGGCTCCGCTGTCACCAATTCGGTATCCCGCTCCGCTGTCACCAGTGCAGAAGGTAACGCAATTCTGAACTTTGTATCCTCTTCGGACAACTTGACCGTGAGCAAGGACGGTTACCAGACCGTTTCGACACCTGTGGCCAACTTCGGAGTGATTGTGGGGGCAGTCCCCCCGACTATAACAATTGACTTGCATCGAGCACCCAACTCAAAACACTGAATCGGCTGCTCAGTGGAAGTGAGGAATTGATGAAGCGTCTTCTGGTTTTCACTGGCCTGATTCTGACGGGTTCGCTCGTTGGACAGGAAATCAAGCAGGGTGGGGAATAGTTCCACTCGGTGAGCTTCATCCTGGCTGCAAATGTTGGGAAACCGAGCTTCTATCAGGACGACAACAGGAAACGTATAGGCACACGTATAGCTGTTGAATCCCTCGTAGTATGCCTACGATTATCCAACAGCTCAATCAGGAACGCATAACGAGGTTTCCGTTGAGGTATCCGCTGAGAGCCACGCTCAGAGCGCCTTGGCGATTACCAGGTAGCCCATGCACAGCACCGATTGGGGCTCCTCTTCAAATACGACTTGGGTGGGGTCTTCACTCCCTCTAGCTTCCGTGTCCAGGAAATCCAGTTGCCTGGCTCCACATCTGACCTGCCTTCATCCCAAGAAGACCTCAGTTGGCTTTGTGCTCTGACGGTTACTTTCTCCCTTGAGGGGTCACTGTAGGACTGCTTCAATCGGTTAATCCCTACCGTGGGCCAGGTCGTCGTTCGGCTGTCGCCTAAGACCGTTGCTTGCATCACCTGACTGGCTACCGTGTTCCTTCGGCCAACTGCTTTCTGATACCTTGTGTGCTTATAGCGGCGTACCAGTTACCGCACTACTCCTGCCCGTTGTTCACTCCACCTCAGCGGTTTCCGATCCCTCGGGGCAGGCACATCAATGAAGATCACGGCCAACGCCGATCCCTATTGGGAGTCGGCGGCCGCAGAAGTTGTTGCCTGGGCAGAAGGACAACGCAGGTTTGACTGCCAAAGCGTAGTTGCACCTCTCGAATGTTTATCGTTCCTGCGAACGAGCCCTCCGCTGACAATGACGCCTAGATCTCTCGCTTCCTGAAGCACGCCGCCGACGGCACGCAAATCGTGGGTCCGAACGTCTGGCGATTTAGCAAGTTCCTGTAGAACATCGTAGGAGGTAAATGTTTGCTGGCGGGCAGCGAGACGCATTATTGCAGCGAGAGCTGCGGTTTTCCATGTCGGGTTCGCATGGGTCGAACAGGCGTCAATGTGTAACTGCGTGGTTGTCTGTGAAGGAGTGATAGCAGATTCCATAAAAACCTCTTTCGGCGACTGAGTTGCCGCTCAATGTCGAGCCTCGTTTGGCTGCTACCACTATCTAGTATGTAGTTTCCTAGGCTCACATGCCTCGCACCTGAGATTTTCTTTTGTGCTGGGCGCTGCAGCGGTCGCATCCATCCCAGAGCAAGACGGGACGCTTCGGCCACTCGACGATTCGTCAAAGGACTGAGGCACTACCTCGGACGATCCTCTCGTTCCCCTCACACGGCACTTAGACTGGACTGTATCCCATGAAAGCTGCTAGCCCTGCCACTCGCCGGAAGACCCTAGTACGTTTCGATGCAGCCAATCCAGCAATGACCGTGTTCAAGACTCGCTACTGGAAGCCTCGCATGGTCTATGTTCTTCGGGCTGACAAAGCGATTCGATACAAGAAGGGTCGCTCTCGCATTGTCTATATCGGAGAAACTAAGAGAGAAACTCGCCGGCCTGCCGGATCTGCTGCATCGAAAGCAATGCGGACGTTTGGAGTGCTGCCGGGAATCCGGCGGATTGACGTTCACCCGTTGACATTCCGAGGAATCCAAAGCGTGCGAATGTGGGAGATTTTAGAGCGAGACTTGTTGGCGACGTTCAAGGCCACGCATGGAGAAATTCCTTTCTACAATCGACAAGGCAAAGGGAAGAAATTCTCGGTAGATCGAATCAAGTATTTTCGGAAGAGCAGACTGGAAAAAGTTATCACGTTACTCTCCTAGCGTTGTACTCGTTCAGGCTTCACGACGTTGAGGATCTCACGTCATCATCTGGGATTAGTTGAGCTGGCTCTTCAGCTCAGAAACCATGTTTTGGCGCAGACCACGCAGATTGGTTGCAAGGTCTCGGAGAGCAGCAGGATTCCCGCTGTTGCCTTGCAAGGCGACTCCCGCATCGTGAACAAGCGTGGACTTCGCTTTTACAAATGCCTCTAGGAAATCCATTAGAGACTTCAACTCATTGTAGGCTACGTCAGCATCGTTCATGTCGTTTCTCCTTGAATCTCCTTCAGCACTCGTCCGTATTCGTTGATGTTTTCACAGAATCGGACATCCGCAGAAGCAGGCGTCAGTCAGCATTCTTTCTGAAGTTTTCGATCATCTTGTCGAGGTCTGCTTGAGGTGTGCCTGCAATAGCATTCACCGTGAGCCACACCGCATCGTGAATTCGAATCTTTCGATTTCGGTAATCTTTGTAGAAGACATCGAGACCATCAGCAAGCTGGGCGTTGGTTACATCTTTGAAAAATTTGTCGTTATAGAAACGTAACGACTCGATTATCTTGGGGGCACAATCCTTATCATCGATATTCTTCCAAAGGGTGAACTGGCGTCCGAGGTCCATTCCATCGAAAAACCCGACCATGTACGTGAATTTGTCCGATTGCGGTTGTTCCCTCCACCAGTTGCCATCTCGTCGAGAGTCCTGTGCTTGGAGTGAAAAAGATAGTGCGAACAACAGTGCGGCCAGCCAGAAGGATTTCATGCACGGCATTGTGCCACCGGAGCGAACCAAGTTCAATCAAGAATGCGAGAGCATCGAGCACCACCCAATCTCATCATCGCCGCACCAGGGAGCATCCTGTCGTGCGCTGACGAGCGTCGAGGTGCGCTGCGGGAGGGTTTCGGGCATTGCCATCACGCTCATCAAATTCGCAGCGGAACGCCGATGCAGACGGAAGGATTTCAGAAGCGGAAGACCGTCATGCTGTTCATTCTGCTGACTTCGACTCTGGCATTCGCAGGCATTCACGACGCCTGCCACACCGAGAAGCGGGAGTTACGAATCCTTGCCGTTTGCTTATACGGGAGCTGCCATTGATCTGAAAGCCGAGGAGACGGTAGCAGGCAAGAAGGTCTATTAAGTTTGCAAGGTCGTTGACGAGCATCCCGAGTTTTGGACCCGACCGTCACGAGAAGCGGTCGTGTTCGCAGTCAAAGTGTTGTGGAAGCGGAAGGATTAGCCTCTATTCGTTTCGCTTTTGTTTGGACAGCAGCATCGAAGACGGCGACTCGACGCCAACCTAACTTTTCCATTTCCTTCTGGAAGTTGTCAGCCTCTTCACGGGTCTGCACGAAGCCGAGGTACTTCGGGTCGTCATGCGAATCGCAGCCGACAACGGCAAAGTTCCAACTTTCAACTTTGGCGGACACAGTTCCTTCGGACTGAGGAGGCTTGCCACGAGTTATCAGTGAGACTTCGTATTCGCAACGGTGCCCAACAGGACATTCGAGCATGCCGTGCTTCTTCATAAACTCTGCGATTGGAAAAGTGATTATCAACGGACACTCAGAGCACTGTACCCATCCTTCTTCAGCCATTCTCTCCTCCGGTTAACACTCTGTGTCCTACTGTCGCTTCCTTGTTGCCTCTGCTGTGTACGATGCTGATTCCCTGTTACTAAACCCGAACACCGAACGGAGTCTTCCAACCAGTCAGGCAAGTGGACACTGACCTGCGAGTTGTCGTGCGAGGGTGACCAAGTCGTGACCAGTCCCTTCTAAAACCCTACATCAGTAAAGTCCATAGTGGAGAAGTGTTCCTCTGTTGGCGACCGTCGTCGGGACGCCAGCCCGTACATCTCTTGCCTTGGACTAGAGTCCCAATAATAGTTCGGTCGGTTAGCTACTTCCAACCAGATCCGAGCGTGACAGAACGCTGCCTTGTTAGGTCCGTCCTGCTCGCACCAACACAAGAGGTGTCTTCCACGTAGCCATTTCACTTCATCTCGGAAGTCAGCATCCTTTACAGTATGTCCTTCCATTTTCTGTTTGACGTATTCACGGAAAGACTTTGCGTCTGTTGCGACCCACGGGTTGTTTTTCTTGTTTCTGACCTTCAACGGGTTCACCGCATTCCCGAAGATGGAGCCGTCCCACTTTTGTCCCCTCACTGTCTTACAGCCGACGTACACGGCATACTTGGGATAAGTCCTGCCCGCCTTGCAGCACCAAACTCTCGGGATTGACTCGATAAACCCTGGCGTGTGTTTTGTCGGCGCCCACGGTCCCTCAGCCGACAGGTCTGGGCTGCGAAACGTGAGACTGATCCGTGGAGCCGAGAAATGCTTCTGGGGCAGAACTGCGTGACGGTAGGCAAGCTTCTCATGAAAGCCAACAGGCATTTCCACGAGGTCTCCACTCTGAGTTAGTTCCTCCCATTGTTGTCTTTGTACACAAGTTCCAGCAGGGAGGTTCGCTGTCCTTATAGAGAAGGTTCTCGTCCCGCCAAGACACAGCATCTTGACTGGGATTTGAGATCCGATCTCTTCCGCATCATTGTGCCAACCGATGCCGATAGATTCGTCAGCGTAGTAGTTTATATAGCAAGCCGAGAATGAGAAGTCATACTCAGCTTGCAGACGACTACGGACAGCCCGCAACTCTGCGGGTCCGTCAGCATAAGGTATCGGCGGTTCTTTGTCCGTGGCTTTCACGGTGTAGGCTCGTGCCGCTACGGGATCGCCTTCATAGAAGACGATGTTCTTTCGTTTTATTTCTTTTCCACGAATCAATGCTCGATGCCAGGGACCAGCGGCAAGAGCGTTGAACAACGGTGTCTGCTCTCGGAACGGGAGGTAACCCTTTATGACTTTCACAGGGGATTCGGTCATGCTTCCTCCCCGATGACTTCAACAACGGTCACCTTGAACTTGCGGCAAGGGATCAGCCCTTCCAACAAGTCATTCATTTTTTCTTCAATTGCACTCACCGAATCTAAGTTGTTGAAAAACTTCCTTACCTTTTTCTTGGCTTCACTTTTGGCATTTTCCCAGTCCTCGACTACGGCTTCTGGCTCGTCATCATCTGCTACGAGGTTGGAAGCCGCTTCGTGTGACGCATCGCAAGTGCTTTTCGCTTCATCGGAAGCAGCGGAACTTTCTTCCGCTCGAACTTCCCTGTCCTCACTCTTTGAGTTTGCCAGCAACTGGCGGACAGCACGGTCGGTACGGTGCAGTTTGTCGGAGCAGAATTGCTCCCAAGTGCGGCAACCTTCGATCCGATCTCCCTTGCTCAACGTCTTAAAACACTGTCGCAGTTCTTCCAATTGCGGCTTCAACTCTCGGAGCTTGACGGTCAGCACACCTTCAAGCTGCCCTAGAATATCCGCTGCCAACTTCTTCGCCCGAGCGACTTCTTCGGGATTGGGTTTCTTTTTCTGCTCGCTCATTGCGTCCTCCAACTCTTCGCTGCGGACTTGCGAGCGATATCAGCTTCAAGAATGGTTTCAGGAGTGCGGTACAGCGTGCGTGATCCTTCATTGAGATTGACCTGGAAGATACAGGTCCTTCCGAGATGCGGGGAGTCAAGTGCTTGAGTTTTTGTTCTCGTTTTGCTGGACAGATACCAGTCCAGTGCGGCAGTTTTTTCCTCTAACATGGCGAACCTCTTTATCTGTTTGGGAATCGCCGTCTCAGCGGGAACCGCTGGTTTTCCCCGGCTTGCGGGTCTTGAGAGCCTCTAGCGGGCTGCCCTGCACTCTAACCTGCTCACCGTCAGAGGATGACGACTCGCAGAGGTTTTCTGAAATCACTGGCGTGATTTCATCACAAAGCAATTATAGCACTTTGAGGTGGCTGTTCGAAACGGGATCAACGAGATTTAGTGGGCTACTTTGAATTTTCCAGCCCAAGGAGTTTGTTTATGTCATCGTCTGGATTTGGCTCGGTTCCGGTGAGATGACACTTTATTTCTTCACTAAACTTACAGAGAAGGGACAATTGCGCACAGATATGCACTAATGCTCTCCGAGCGCTCCACGCAAAGTAGGTGATCACGAGCAGCAAAACGATCACTATTAGGTCTGCCATGCCTCAACACTCCCTTCTTTCAGTTTCATGCCGCTCTTTCCGCCCTCCGCTGCTCATAGGCTTCCCAGAGGGATACCAAATCCTCCACCCTCCACAGCCGATCCGCCACGCCAGCGGCCATTGCCGGAGACAGTCCGAAGTGTACGTGAATCTTGATGAAATTGTAGGCGGAAAATAGTTCAATTTCCTGGCAGTGGTGTTATGCTTCCGTTCTTCTCAGCATACCTCGCCCTGGGTCACCGCACCCACGCTTCTAGCAGGGTGAGTCTGCCCGAATCCCGCTGTCGTTGCTACAGTGCAGCCGACAGTAGCGACACCTTCTGATGGATCTTTTGCAAGTCCTCGGTCAGAAGATTGGCATATTTTCGGGTCATGGCAAGATCTGAATGCCCAAGCGTCTTCTGCAGGTGGAATACGCTACCACCCGCCCTCAGATAATGAATGGCAAAGCTGTGCCTGAGGGCGTGTAGGGTTCTCTCTGGAATCCGAATGCTGAGCTTGCGACACAGATTCTTCGTGTCCCTCAGCACGTTCCTTCTGCTCAGCTTCCCCCCGTCACGAGTGGGAAACACCAAGTCCTCATCCTGATGATTCTTGGCGGTTACCTGGCGATTCTTGGCGATTATCTGACGATATTTCCAGAGATACTTCCTCAATTCCAAGCTGAATGGAATCCGGCGTTCCTTACTCCCCTTCCCCCGCACGAGAAGCAGCAGATTGTCAAAGTCTACTTCCGCCCAATGCAAGCTCATGACCTCGTCAATGCGAGTGCCAGTATCGGCCAGCATGAGCAGGAGAGCCTGGAGTCGTACGGCAGGAAAACGCTTCGGCTTCCAGGTTGCAAACTTGGCAATGTCTTCCTTGGAGAACGTTGGCAGCACCCGCTGCTCGTCTTTGAGCTTGGGCACTCTCAACGCTGAGCCGGTCCAGTTCAGGTAGGAGTTGATGGCACAAATGTAAGAATTACAGGAGCGGGCCTTCAGGCCCTTTTCCCGCATACGCACGATGCAATCTTTGAGCGTTGCCTCATCTGGCTCAGGAATCCGAAGCCATTTGAAAGCTTCGCCATACCACTGAATTGTGCGTGGAGAAACGTTGTGCAGGTACTGCCGCTCACGGATGAACTGCTCGAAGCCAGTATTCATTGGAATTCCCTCCCAGGGGCTCAAATTTGGAGGAAACTCCCGTAAGTTGTTGATGGTCGGGGAGAGAGGATTTGAACCTCCGACCCCCTGGTCCCGAACCAGGTGCTCTACCAGGCTGAGCCACTCCCCGACGACGTGGGCGGCGACGAGAGATTGTCATCAGCCGCGCACTTTGCTTTCGATAGGCAATACGATTATAGCATCGCCGCTGTTCCCCGCTTGCCCGGGCAATTTCGGGTTACACTGTTGGCGACCGTGGCTAAGCCCATGGGGACCAGTTCATGTTGTCATCCTGAGCGAGGATTGATCTTCGCGCCCAAGCGCGAAGATCAACCGCAGTCGAAGGACCCATGCAACCTGTGTACCATTAAAGATACGGCAGGGAATTCTGACGATAAACGGCAGTCGCGATGAGCACGGACGAAACAATGGCCACCGTAACCGCAACACTCACCATCACGCTCACCCACGACGTCACCGGCCGCCCACATCGGAATCACGACTTGAGAGACATAATCAAAGAACCAAGATCTGAACGACCATGATCGTCCTCTGCGCTGATCGTCTCTTTACACCGCAGCAAGAGATCCAGAACCCGCTCCTGTTTGTCGAGGACGGCCTCATCTCCGCAGTGTCATCGCGTGCTGAACAGGAGATCCCTCATCACGCTACCGTTCTTGACCTCACCAAAGACGTTGCCGGCGCCATCCTCGCGCCGGGTTTCGTCGACATTCATATGCACGGCGGAGCTGGCCTCGATGTTATGCGCGCGTCGACCGCCGAACTACCGCATCTGAATAAATTTCTGACCACGCACGGCGTCACGGGCTATTTCCCTACCACGGTCGCTGCGCCGCTCGATCAGACTTGCGCCGCTCTGGAACGCCTTGCCGACGCCGTTGCAGTGGCTACCATCTCCAACAACGGCAACGCGGTGCAGGCTCGGCCGCTCGGCATCCACCTGGAAGGGCCATTTCTCAGCCACAAGCGCCGCGGAGTGCATCCTCCGGAATATCTCGTCGCGCCTACGCTCGCAATCTTTGAGCGCCTCTGGCAGGCCGCCCGCGGTCAGGTGCGCATGATGACCATCGCCCCGGAACTTCCGGGAGCACTCGAGGTAATCGCCGAAGCCGCGCGGCGCAAGGTTTGCGTGAGCATTGGCCACTCCAACGCCGAACTGGATGCAGCCCGCGCCGGTGTTCGCGCCGGCGCCCGCCATGCCACCCATACTTTCAATGCCATGCGACCGCTCGACCATCGCGATCCCGGCATCCTCGCCGAAGTTCTTACCGACGGCCAACTCACAGCCGATATCATCGCGGATGGAATTCATGTTGCACCCGAGGTCGTGCAACTTTTTCTGAAGGCCAAGGGCATCGAGCGCTCAGTGCTCATCACCGACGCGACCGCCGCAGCGGGCATGCCCGACGGTGCTTACCAACTCGGCCCCATCCAGGTCGAAGTCAAAGACGGCAGATGCACGATGGATGGAAAACTCGCGGGCAGCGTCCTGACGATGGACCGCGCGGTTCGAAACGTAATGCAATGTGCCGGATGGAGCCTGCAAGACGCCGTGCGCGCCGCCACCCTGAACCCGGCGAGGGCCACAGGTTTGCCGCAGCACGGGAAACTCGTCCCTGGCGCGGAAGCCAACCTTGTTGTATTGAGTCCGAACGGTGAAGTAAGAAAAACGATAGTCCGCGGCCGCAGCTGTTAAACACAAATTCTAAACGCGGGGACAACCGCAGAGAAAGCAAGCCGAAAGACTCGTCTAAATCTCGCGCTTCCACATCGTCTTGTGTCGCGCCTGCCATATGGCTGGGGCAACCGCCCAGAAAACCCCAAAAAGCGAGACAAACTCTAACCGCCTACTATTGAACGACGCTTGCGCGTACGTCTGGGCTTCGGGTAAGTGCCATAATAGGATCCATACCGTCGCGGCCCATATCACTAAACCTGCAATCCATAACCACTTCAAAAACTGGTTTACAGCTGTAATCCGGATCGGGCTGTTTCCTGCAAGGTTGCTGGAAGGCATTTAGGGTCTCTTTTCACGCTAATGGAATTATACGTCACTAGGATTTCGGGAGATGCTTTTTCTCTTGTGTTTTCCGCCATTCAGCTTCCCACCCGGCGCAGGGTGTCTTGGTATTCGTCAGGATTGCGGGTTCATTCAACTCCAGTTCATTCCACTCGGGCCATCGGTGGCATGTTGGCGCCATACTGGAAAGGGCAAGGCAGCCCGCATTTTAAGGGGCTAATTCGGCTTGCGATCTTTCGCGTCCGCCAGATAGCGCAACAGTACCGCTTCATCGGCCCGCGTGAGCTTATCGAGAAAAGAAGTATCCACCTTGCTATCTTCGAAGGTCTGCGAAGCATTCGACTGGCGCAGCTTGTCGCCCAGCTCCGGATCGTTGCTCATCACCTGGGTGTAGAACCACAGGAAGTGGCGCATCTGGTCGAGCGACTTGGTCAGCACCTGGATAGCTTCAGTTTCCGGCAGCGTGCTCAACATCTCCATCAATTCCGGATCGCTGGGCGCCTGCATGGCGGCGCAGTTCAACTCCCGCTGAATCGCGCGCAAGTCTTCGGTAACTCGCACCATCCGCGTGTGAAGGTCATCCATCTGAGTGTCATTTCCCATGGGCCGCAATAATAATGAAAATGTTAACGCTGTCATCCCGAGCGAAGCGAGGGATCTTGGTTCTTGCCCGCACCAGTTTGCACCGCCGCCCGAGGCAAACACCAAGATCCCTCGCTTCGCTCGGGATGACAGCTGGTGCGCGTGCTTGAACATCTCATCGGCAGCGCCGAGCGGATAGATGTCCCACGATCATGCGCTTTCGTAATTCAAGCAATTACTTTGGTCTGCAAGGTAACTTGCCTGAGCGCATAGCCCCGAACGCGGCCACTGGCAAGGCTTCTCACCGCACAGGACGACGTCACGTTCGGCGCAGTCAGATTTTAATCCAATGTGCGGGCTTCTCGGGTATCGACCATCAGTGCACTCGCCGCTAGCTCCAAAGTCACCAGAGCCCTTTGGGATTCATAGAGACCATGTGGCGACAGCCGCCTCGTGAGTTTGCCCTGAGCTAAGCCGAAGGGTTTAAGCCTGCGCGAAGCGCGGCGCCCCGCACAGAACTCCCAGTTTCAGCGCCTCTTATGATACAAACGCACGGATGGAATCCGCCGCCGCAGCCCAACCCCCGCGCCAACTGATCCGCGCCATCGGACGCTGGAGCCTGGTCGCGCTCGTCGTGAACTCCATCATCGGCAGTGGAGTCTTCGGCCTTCCCTCGACTGTGGCCGCGCTCATCGGCAACTTCAGCCCGTATGCCGTGCTCGCCGCCGGCGCCGGCATGAGCGTCATCATCGCCTGCTTCGCCGAGGTTGCGTCGCGCTTTCACCAGGCCGGCGGCCCCTACCTCTACGCCCGCGTCGCCTTCGGGCGCCTCATGGGCATTCAGACCGCATGGATGCTCTGGCTCGGGCAAGTCGCCGCGCCCGCCGCAAACGCCAATCTGTTTGTGATTTACCTGGGAGAATTTTTCCCCCACGCCAAAGATCCGCTGCCACGCGCCATCATCCTCACCGCGCTGGTGGGCCTTTTAACTTTCATCAACATTCGCGGAGTGCGTGCCGGAGCGCACGTGAGCAACTTCTTTACCGCCGCCAAACTTGTGCCGCTATTCGCGGTTATTGTTTTGGGGCTGTTCGTGCTTCAACAACACCACTGGACGATCGCGAGCCCAGCAGTCGCGTCTCCCAACACCAGCCAATGGCTGAAGGCCATGCTGCTTCTGGTCTTCGCCTATGGCGGATTCGAGACCGCGCTCGCGCCCATGAGCGAAGCGAAAGATCCCCGCCGCGACGCTCCCTTCGCGCTTTTCATGGCATTGCTGGCATGCACAGTGATCTACGCGCTGATCCAGTGGGTCGTCGTCGGAGTTCTGCCTGACGCTGCTCACAGTCAGCGACCTCTCGCCGACGTGGCGAGGCTGGCGGTCGGTCCCGTAGGCGCGGCGCTGGTTGCGATCGGCGCACTGATTTCTTTCTACGGATATCTCAGCGCAAAAATTCTAGCGATGCCGCGCGTCCCCTTCGCCCTGGCCGAACAAGGAGACTTCCCCAAGGTGTTCGCCACGATCCATCGCCGTTTTCACACGCCGTATGTGTCGATCCTCGTCTTCGCAGCCATGGTCTGGGGATTGGCGCTGCTCGGCGACTTCAAATGGAACGTAACTTTATCCGCCGTAGCGCGTCTGCTCTATTACGCCGTAGGCTGCGCAGCCCTGCCCATTCTCCGCCGCAAGAATCCCGAAGGCGCAAACGCAATGTTCCAACTACCCGCAGGAAATTTCCTCGCCGTGCTGGGCGTGATCCTGTGCCTGATTCTGGCCACGCGCGTGGACTTTGGCCAGTCCCTGATTCTGATTGCCACGATCGCTCTGGCCCTCCTTAACTGGGCTGTCGTTCGAAACCACGAGCGCCCATCCCGTTCGCGCTCGTAGAGATGTCGACGTCGGAATTATGCGGGATTACTCACTTCGCGCCGAATTCCACTAAAATCCTCTAATGCCAGAGTGTGCGTTCTGCACGGAGACAGCCAACCTGTCCCTCGAACACTTATGGAGCGATTGGATGAATGCTCTTTTTCCCGGCAAAAAGAGATTCACCCGCCGCGATCAGCACGGCAACATACTTCAGCAATGGGTATCCGACAATCTTAACTGGAAAGCAAGAGTCGTCTGCAAGCCGTGCAACGAAGGCTGGATGAGCAAAATTGAGAACAATCATGCGAAACCAGCAATGACGGAATTGATCCACCTTAAACCCGGCACAGTTCTGGATAAGGCGCGCGCCCAATCACTTGCTATTTTTGCGTTTAAGACTGCCGTCGTTTTTGACCATGTGAGCCGCAACAGGCCGCCATTCTTTTCGAGAGAGGTTCGCCATCGGTTCCGAGAGACGCTTGCTATTCCTACCACGACCGTGGCTATGTGGATGGCTGCGTCCATTGCTCCGAGAAACGGCGAGGTTCTTACGTGTTACACGAAAGGTAACCTTACCCCGAAAAGTGACATCGAGACATACGTATGTACATACGCGATTGGCCGTTTGGTCTTCCAGGTCGTTGGGGTCGTTCTCCCGAGCAAGCAAGGTCTCAAGTTTGGCCCCGCCGCCGAATTCGAAAGTTTGTCTGTACCGTTCTGGCCCTTGCAATGGCTTCCCGTTGGTTTGTGCTGGCCGCCGTTTGATGTCCTGAGAACCAACAGGGACTTTAAGGACTACGCCGTCAGGTGGAAAACTCTCAAGGTTGAAAGTGTTGCGAGCTAGTTTCGGCCTCGGCCACTCTGAGCAGCTCGCCGTTAGAAATCCTGTCCCAGCCGCGCTCTATCGCCTCCGTAACGTCGTGGTCCGAAAGCGACGCGGCAATGCCGCTTGGAGTGCCGTGATCAAAGAGAATGCGCATCGGCCGAGGCAGTTGCACCAGCAGGAATCGGCGGCGCGTCGAGGCTGCGGGCGGCAAATTCGAGCACTGCCTGAATTTGCTCCCGCGTCACGCCGAACCACTCCATGATTTCTTCGATGCTTGCGCCGGATTCGAGGTTCTCAAAAACCGTGGCGACCAGCCTACGAGTGTCCTTAAACACCCATGCGCCACTGCGCTTGCCAGGGACGCTCTCCACGGCGGGACATCGCGACCAATCGAGAGCTGCCATGTTCCTACCTCATCTTGATCTTAGCATCCAGGCCAGCGTATCAGACCTAAGCGTTGACGCTCGCTCTTGACGCCAGCCAATCCTGTTAGCTTCCCTGTTCATCGACAACGGCAAACTTCACGCCAAGAGCGCGCAGCACACAACTGATAGTTTCAAATCGCGGATGTGCGCCTGCGCTCAGCGCCTTGTACAAGCTCTCCCGGCCAAGCCCTGAGTCTTTCGCGATCTGCGCCATGCCTCGCGCCTTTGCCACATCGCCGAGTGCGGCAATGAAGACATCGGGATTTGAGTCTTCGGCAGCCGCCGAAAGATACTCCGCAATGACCGCATCGTTATCGAGATACTCTGCCGCATCAAATGCTTTGTAGGTTTTTTTCCTTTTCAACGTTTCTTCCCCTTGAGTTCACGAGCCATCTTTTTCGCTCGCATGATGTCCTTCGCCTGCGATGCCTTCACGCCGCCAGCCAGCAGAGCATAGAGAGTTGTTCCGGTTCGCGTGTAATAAACCCGATATCCTGCTCCGACATGAATGCGCATTTCCGACACGCCCTCGCCGACGGGCTCACAATCGCCGAAATTCCCGAATGCCGCACTGAGAAGGCGAGCCAGAATTCTGGCTTTTGCTTTTTGGTCGGCAAGGGTGGATAGCCACACATCGAAATCGGATGACCGAACGAACGTATTCACATCGCTTTATTGTATCCGTTTGGATACACAACGGGCAAGGGGATAATTTTGCGCCTTTCAACACTGAAGAGTGATCGAAGCCGGATCGATTAACCGTAGCCTACTCATTCACGGTGCTCTGGTTAAATCGGTCCGCTAATTCCTATGTGGGATCAATTGCCGAAGCCCGAGTTCTCGCATTCAAACTCCGCGCTGTTCTATCGCCAGCAGCGCCTTCTTGCGATCGGCGCCCCAGCGGTAGCCGCTGATGTTGCCATCTTCGCGGACCACGCGATGACACGGAATCGCAACCGCCACGGGATTCGTCGCGCAGGCCCGCGCCACAGCTCGGCTCGCGCTGGGTTGCCCGATACCTTCCGCCACTTGCTTGTACGATTGCGTCGCGCCGAACGGAATCGACTGCAGATAAGTCCACACGCGCCGCTGAAATGCTGTTGCGCGAATATCTAAAGGCAGAGCGGCGTTCAGCTCGCGCCCGGTCATCTTCGCCAGCACAGCTTCGATCCACGCCTGCAATCCGCCATCGTCGAGTTTGCGCACGGCGAAGGGGAACTCGCGCTTCAGGCCTTCGAGCAACTCTCCATCGGAGCGCGCGAACTGAATCGAGCAGACGCCGCGATCGGTGGCCGCGATCAGCATGCGTCCCAGAGGCGAATCTGCGCAGGCGTAGCGAATCGAGGCAGCGATCGCGCCGCGCCGATATTTATCTGGCGTCATGCCGAGTTGCGACGCTGTCTTCTCGTAGAGCCGGCTACTGGAGCCGTATCCAGCGTCATACATGGCGCGAGTCACGTTGTCTCCGGCTTGCAGGTTGCGCTTGAGTTGGCGCAGGCGGCAGGAATCGGCGTACTCGCGCGGCGTAATTCCAAGCGCAGCCTTGAAGCGCCGCTGCAAGTGAAACGGGCTTTGATGAAATACTTTGCCCAGGCGCTCGAGCGTGATCGGCTCATCAAGGTGCTGCTCAATGTAGCGGCAGATTTCTTTGGCTGAGTCTGATTGCGGATTGCCACTGGCCGATGCAGAGCGCGGCCGGCAGCGCAGGCACGCGCGATAGCCAGCTTTCTCGGCCTGGTCAGGATGCAAGTAGAACGCGACATTCTCGCGCCTCGGCCGCCGCGCCGCACACGATGGCCGGCAATAGATGCCCGTGCTGGCGACAGCGAAAACGAACTTTCCATCGTGCTCGGGATCGCGCGCGCAGACTGCGTTCCAGCGCAGGTCGTCGGCTGGCTTGATCTCTTTGGGCTTGATCGAGGCGGGCTTGATCGAGCTGGGCTTAATCGAGTTGGAGTGGGCCACAGGCATGGAGCGGGTTACGACCTCAACGAGTATGGCATCGTCAGTCAAGGCTGGGAAAGTCGCGTTGGTGGAAATCATGATAGAGACAGCGTAAGGCGTGAGCGCGGCAATGGACTATCCGAATCTTGCGGGCAAAGCAAGAAAGCAGGCTCAACGTCATCGCCCCTTTTTGGATGGTGTCATCCCGAGCAGAGCGAGAGACGACAGTGTGGGTTCCCAAGGCTAAGCCTCTCTCATCTCGCTAACTCCTTAGCCTGCAGCAATTGCCTACGCGCCGCGCATTGGTCGATTACCGCCGCCTGACTTTCATCGGTCGCCGGCCTTCGTGCACATGGCCGCTAGAGCGTCCTGGAGGCCGTGGAGCGCGAGAAAATCAAAATGCACACTTCTAGGGTCACCCTTTTTCGGGAGCCGCGCCACCGGCGAGGTAAATCGATTTACCTACAAGGCCCGAAATCGATCCTTTGGATTCATGCACTTAGAGACGCTTTTGCTATATCTTTATGCTATATGCGAGAACCCCGCCGCGAGGCCCGCTGCAGAATCAACAACTTGGCGGCTTTTGACTTTGCAAAGGGACAATTTTCCCGCAGGATTTGCGCCCCGACGCCGGGATAGACTAGATTTCCCATGAGCTTTCCAACTCCCATATTGATCGAGGACAAATCATTGATGAAGAACGCGCGCGTGACGGTCATGACTTTCGTAGCCCTGCTTCTTGCTTCAGCCCTTTTTACTCCAGCCCTGGCGCAGAAAACCACGCAGCATCTGTTGAGCAGCGACGAACTCACGAAGGTAGCGCCGGCGGAATTTTTCTTTCGCGGACAGAAGGCCACGGTGCAACTGCGGAACGCGACAGGATTTGAAACCGCCGGCGGCATGGTCACATTCGGCGCGCTGGTGGACGCCTCGGGATATTCGTCGGGGATCAAAGAGAAATATCAGGGCATGCTGATCACCGAATCCAAACTGAATATCGGCGGCTCTGAGCTTGCGCCGGGAGAATACGGCTTCGGGTTTACCAAGGACAAGTTCATCGTCATGAACGTGGCCAGCGAAGACGTACTCAGCGTTCCTTACTCCACCGATGCGGAGTTGAAGCGGGCTGTGCCGCTGAAGATGGTTGAGGACGGAACCGGGTACAAGTTATACGCGGGAAAGAAATGGGTCGCGGTGAAGCCGGAATAGTTCGCTTCCCTACAAATCACTGCTCACCGCTCTAATGGCAGATCTGATCAATTGCCCAACGGCTGAAATGGGCCGAGCAGGCTGGAGACTCCGGAGCGCTTGCGCAATTCGCTGAGCAGAGCGCTGGCCGCGTTGGTGTAAGTCTTGCTGGGGTCTGAGGGATCGGCCCAGACTGCGTCGTAGATAATCTGCGCCGCTTCTTTCAGGTCGATGTGCAGGGCAGCTTCGTAAACATCCGCGCGTTCTTGCAGGCGGTCGTAACAAGGCTTGCAGATCGAGGCCGCCTCGGCGCCCGGGCCGTGATGTTCGCCCAGCGTACACGCCACAGGCGAAGTCGTGACTTCCGCATGCGCGGCAAAAAGCTGAGACTTAAACTCTTTCAGAAAAGCTTCCCGCTCCTGCTCAACGACGGCGGTATCGGGCAACGGTTCAGCTGCGGCCTGCGTTTTTGGAATGGCCGGAACCACGTTAGGAGAAACCCGCACTTTACTGTTGCACGCCGGGCACGAGTCAAGATCGGCGGGGTAATAGAGACGGCAACTGGCGCAAGGCATGCCGTAGCCAGAGGTCGAGGGCTTACGCGAGGTGGCTGACTCATGGCGCACCGCGTTGCGCAGATCGTTGCGAACGTTACTTCGAGGATCGGTGCTTAGGGAATCAGTTTTCCGGACATCGGTTTCCGGCACGGCGGACTTTGCCGGTTGAGCGGCTGCGGCTGTTGTGGATCGCGTCATATCCATGATCGAATCTCCCCGAATGCCTGTCTTCAAGTCTAAGCAGTCTTACGGCCCCGCCGTTAATGCCGGGAGTACAGTGCCCGGCAGTGTCCTCCGGCGCTACGCTGCCGGCAGATCGCGGCTTTCATTTACTCTGCACTTCTGACTGCGTCTGTATCAGCTTCTGCAGCTCGTCGCGGCGAGCCTGGTAGAGCTTGCGCTCCGGGTCGAGGCGCGCGGCGGTTTCCAGTTCTGACAACGCTTCTTCGTAACGGTCCATGGTCATCAGGCAGGCCGCGAGTGCGTAATGGTTGTCCGGCGACGCATTGAGGCGAAGCGCTTCGCGGAATTCTTTTTCCGCCGCGGGAAGCAGGCGTTGCTGAAAGAGCGCTGTGCCGAGAGCGCGATGCGTAGCGTCAGAATCGGGATTGAGGCTGACTGCGAGGCGCAACTCTTTCACGCCGTCGTCGATCTTGTCATTCAACAACAAAGCTTCGCCCAGGACGCGGTGTTCTGTTGCGCCGGTGGGATTCTGGCGAACCGACAGCTGTAATTCGTCGATGGCGTTCGGGTAATCCTTCTTCGACATGTAGGCGCGAGCCAGGCATCCGTGCCCTTGCTCCCATTCGGGATGCTGGCGGTAAAGTTCGCGCATTTCGACGATGGCAGCGTCGAAGTCGCCTTTATCGCAGTAAGTGTTGCCCAGGTTGTTGCGAACGGACGCTTCCTCGGGCGCGAGGCGCTTGGCTTCCTGATATTCGGCAACGGCTTCGTCGAGCTTGTGTTGCTCGTGCAAAATCAGCGCGAGATTGGAATGGGCCTGCCAGAAAGCCGGATTCAGATGAAGAGCCTGGCGATAGGCGGCGATAGCTGCGGAATCATTTCCCTCGGCATTAAAGGTGATGCCGAGATCGTAATAGGCATCGACGTTGCTGGCATCGCGGGCGAGAGATTCGTCGAAAGCGTGAACCGCCGCGCCGTATTTTCCGTTCGAGTACAAAGCCAGACCCAAGAACTGATAGCCCTCGGCGTTTTGCGGATCCATACTCAGGGCGGTGCGCGCTTCGGCGATCGCGTTCGGGCCGTCATCCACGAGATAGAAAATGTAAGCGAGGGCGCTGTGGTTTTCGGGGAGGTCGGGCATGAGTTGCGCGGAGCGCGTGAACTCCTCGAAGGCCTCGTCGAAATTTCCTAGTTGGCGAAGCATCGCTGCCAGGGCGAAGTGCAGCGCAGCGTTTTCGGAATCGGTGGTCAGAGCTTGGCGCAGGGCTAGTTCGGCTTCGTGGAAGCGTTGAGCATGGGCTTGAGCCGCGGCTTGCACAATCGCTGCGGGAATCTTTGCCTCGGAAATTCCGGAAGCTGCGCTCGCGGAAGAACTTGTGGCGGACGACTTCGCATCCGTCAGCGTCCGGAGCAGATTTGCATCCGCGCCGGCGACCTCTAGCTGATGAATCTGGTCTTTGCCGGGAACGCTTGCCAGGCCGCGTTCTTGCACGATGCGTACCAGGCGATTGTTCGGTACGCCCGCAGTCAACCAAGCCATCAACTGGATGGAATTTACCGGCTGGCTTTCGCTGGAGTGAGCGGCGAGAGCCACTCCAAGAAGAAATAAGAATACTGAAAGGCCCTTGTGCTTCACTCGACTTCTCCGGCAACGATTTGGTTTGCTGGGTGCGATGACTGGGTTGCGTTGACTCGATTGCGTTTGCACGGTCCTACAAGTTCGGAGCCGCAATCCCACATTAGCCCGGGGATGGAGCCGCAGGTAAGGTCACGGAAGTAATAGGGCGCGGAGATGACGAGGTTGGCATGGTCCAGACAGCTTGCAGGCGATCACAGTGCGGTGTGATTTTCGTCACCGCATTCATCGTCCCCGGGTGCGAGACTGCGGGAGTGGGGATAGAAACCCAGTAGCCCAAACAGAGCAGGAACTGGGGTTCTGAACCGAGTTTGATTCCGGAGGAGAGGTTTGACTTCCCTATACCCCTCCGGTACCGTATAAACAGCTAGCAGTATGGTTTCCTGGAGGTTCCGATGTTTGAAGGCCTGTTTCAACCTACGCACCTGATCATCATTTTCGCGATTGCCCTGCTGATTTTTGGTCCCAGGAAGTTGCCTGAGCTGGGCAAGGGTCTGGGCGAGGGGATTCGTGCCCTGAAAGAGGGCATGAAGGACAATGCTTCGGCTCCGACCGAGCAGAGCAAGAACACAGAATCCAAAGACTCCAAGGAAATCAAGAGCTGACTGTTCGCTTCGCGAGCAGCAATCTTCTTTACTTTAGCCGCCGCTTTGTTGCCGTTTTCTGTTCCGAACGTTTTCTGTTTCCGTGCGTTTTCTGTTCCGCATCTAAGAAGCCCCGTGCCGTTAAATAGCATCTGAGCTGTAAAACTGACTCTAAAAATCTGGAGGTAGGCAGCATTGCGTAAAGTTGAGTTTATTGCGTTCATCATGTTTCTGGGATTGGCTTCGGCAGCTTTCGCCGATCAGATCACTTTGAAGAATGGCGACCACTTGACGGGCACAATCGTTAAATCCGACGGCAAGACTTTGGTGCTGCACACGGAGTTCGCCGGCGACGTCACGCTGCAGTTTGGCGCGATCACGCAGATTACATCCGACAAAGAATTGCACGTCAGCACTTCGGATAAGAAAACGGTTGTCGGCTCCGTCACCACCAGCGATGGAAAGATAGAAGTCGCCACCAAGACGGGCGGCACGGTGGAAGTTCCTCCGGCCAATGTCGTGTTGATCAGAAATGACGCCGAGCAGGCCGCTTACGACAAGTCGTTAAGTCCGGGCCTGCTGCACGGCTGGAATGGCGGCGTGAATGTAGGCTTCTCGCTGGCGCGCGGCAACAGCGAAACGGAAAATCTTGCGCTGGCTTTTAACGCCGTGCATGCGACCTTGCATGACAAAATAACTTTGTATACGAGTTCGATCGATACGCAGAACCAGTTGTCGACTCCCAGCACGGTGGCTAATTTGACCGAGGGAGGGCTTCGCTACGATCGCAATGTTGGCGCGCGACTATTCGGCTTTGGAGCGGCGGACTTTATGGCCAACGCGCTGCAAGATTTGGATCTGCGCGCGGTTTACACGGGCGGTCTGGGCTACCACGCGATCAAGTCCGATAAGACGGTGCTCGATTTTCTGGCCGGCCTTAACTACACGCATGAAACTTATTCGAATGGGCCGCCGAACCCGCCGGTCCCGCCTGCCACTGTGGGCGTCGGTTACACTTCGTACGGCGTGACGAATAAATTTGCCGCTCTTACCCTGGGTGAAGAGTTGACGCACAAGGCGGGGAAGACGACCGTCCTGACTGAGAAGTTGTATTTCTTTCCGGATTTGTCGGATACCGGGAACTACCGGATGACGTTTGGCTTTGGATCGGTGACGAAGATCAGCAAATGGCTGGGCTGGCAGAACCAGTTCGGCGACATCTACGTTTCGAACCCGCCCTCTACCGCGAAGAAGAACGACGTGATTTTTACGACTGGGCTGAATATCGCGTTCACGCACTGAAGCGGTTTTGATTGTGGGAGTGTGAGAGCCGCCCGCGAGGGCGGCGTTTTTTCGTCAGTTAAGTGCGGGCGATCCAAACCTGGTAAGCGACGACAACGATCATGAAAATCAGGTAGAGGCGAAGCGCCCATAGGATGAGGAGTTCGAAGCCTTTGAGCCTCCGCCGCGGAATGGGATGCTTTTTGGCTCGCGCGAGTTGATCGGGCTCGAGCGATGATAGAACCAGGATTCGATCTGAGACCGCCGCGGGCGTGTTGTCCGTTGTCACTCTTTTAAACCTCAGGGGCTGAAGCCTTTGTTCGCTGTGAAACTTTACGCGGCGCTAAAGCGCCGCTCTTCCACGGTGCTGCACGCTTTCTCTTCCACGTTCCGCGTCTCATTTACTTCTATGTCTACGTTAATGCGTGCCCTCTCCTCCGCGTTATTGCTTGCGCTCCTACGTCCCGCCTAGCGCGGCGAAGATGTTGGGGGCGATTATGCTGATTCCGAAAAGTACGCCGGCGGCGGTCAGGATGAGTACGACGGCCGTAGCGAGTACGTTCGCCCACCACGGACTGACCAGGTTGCCCATGATTTCTTTGTCATTGACCAGCATAAAAAGAAACACCAGCGCTGGCGGCATCGCGAGAACCGCTACAACGTTTACGAGTAGAACCACGTAAACCAGCGGCAGTCCCGGAATTAGAACGATGCCTGCGGCAGCCAGTGCGCACAAAGTGAGCACCGCGTAAAAGGATTTGCCTTCGCCCATCGGCAGGTTGAGGCTGTGAGGTTTGTGCGCGACCTCGCCGAAGGCATAGGCGGAAGAAGCTGAGATGGTGATGGCGGCCACGATTCCGGCCTCTACCATCCCGAGAGCGAAGAGAGACGCGCCGAAGCGGCCGATGATCGGCTGAAGAGCCTGGGCGAATTCGGCGGCCTGAAAATTGTCGGCGGTCATCTGATGGGCGAACAGAGGCGCGGTCGCGAGAATCGTGGCGATGGCCGCGGCGCTTGCTAACGCGGCGCCGAGCACGGTGTCGATGCGGCCGAAGCGAATGTCTTTAACGGTCATTCCTTTGTCGACAGTTGCGCTTTGCTGGAAGAAGAGCATCCACGGCGTGACCGTTGCGCCGATATCGGCGAGGACGATCAGAAGAGTGTCTTTGTTGAAGCCGGGAAGCGGCTGCCAGGTGAGGAACGCGTGGGCGACCGAGTGGCCGCTGGGATGAGTCATGAGCGCGACCGGAATGAAGATTAAGTTGAATAATGCGGCGGCGAGCGTGATGCGTTCCCAGGTCCAATAGCGGTGACTCATGAGCGCGGCGTAGAGGATGACGAGAGCGATCAGAATTGCAATCCAGGGAGGCACTCCAAAGAAACCCAGCCCGGCGCGGACGGCGATGAACTCGGTGATGAGGGTGAGAAAGTTGCCGATGCCGAGGTCGACCATGGAAAACCATCCCCAGAAGGGACCGAAGCGCTCGAAGATTAATTCGGCGTGGCCGCGATGTGTGGCAGCTCCGAGGCGCACGGTCATTTCCTGGACGATGATCGCCATGCAAAACGTGAGGGCGACGAACGGGATGAAGAAGCCGATGCCGAATTTGGCGCCGGTCGCGGCGTAGGAGAGCATGCTGGGTCCGTCGTTCTCTCCGAGCATGACCAGGACGCCGGGACCGACCAGCAGCCACAGCAGACGCGCTCTGGAGAAAAATCCACGCTGCGCGCGGGCTGTGGACACGCGAACACGATCATGGGCGCGGTCAACATCTTCGTGAGTGATGACTACGGCTTCGTCTTCGGCTTGGGGGACAACAGGCTTCATCGGCTGAGGGCTGAAATGATTTGCAGTGAGTCGGTCCGTCTCTCCAGCGGGCGAGCGATCCGCTGAGGAGATTAGCGCAAGTATACACGATCACATAAACCATAGTTAACCGATAGCCGAATCCCCAGGAACTACTTTTTGCATGAGTCTTTGCAAGAACCCATATGCGAGATGGCTAGCGCGAGGGATGCGGGTCAGCGGAAACCCATACGCGTTCAGCCGCTGCACGGCCCAAGGAGATGTTGCCGGTGCGCGTGGATAAAGTGAGGGTCTGGTCGTAATTGCGTTCGAGAATGCGGAGCTTGGCTCCCGGACGAATGCCGCGCGCTTCGAGAAATTCGAGCAGTCGCCGGTCGCGTTCATAGATGCCGCTGACGGCATAACTGGATCCGGGCGAAGCATCGGCAAGTAACTGCAGGCCGCGCCGGCGGCGACTGGCGGGGCTTTCCATCTCGCTGAGGTTGCCATGCGGACAAATGCCGCGCTTGCCTAATTTCGCGAGAAGTTTGGCTTCGAAGTCGGGCGACACAGCGTGCTCCAATCGTTCCGCTTCGTCGTGCACCTTCCACCACTCCATGCCGAAGAGTTCCGCCAACATGCGTTCGATTAAGTGATGGCGGAGCGTGAGTTTGCGGGCGATCTTGCGTCCGGCGGCCGTGAGGCGCACATGGCCGTCAGCCTGCACGCGCACCAGACCGTCCTTCCGCAGCCGGCGAACCGCCATAGTGACGGCGGGCGCTGAGACTTTCAGCCAGTCCGCGAGCCGCGCGGAGATCACAGATTCTCCTTCGCTCTCGGCTTCGAGAATGGCCTTGAGATAGTCCTCTTTGGAGACTGTGATCATCTTGGGAGATTATACGACGGAGTTAAGCGTGGTTAATACGATCAAGATAAAACCTTTACCCCAGGGGACACGGAGGAACACGGGGTAAGTTAAAAGCGAAGGCTTCGCTCGGCGTTTGACAGCCTTCCTGCTCTGCCCCTAACCTTGATTCTTCTGCTATGAAAGTTTTGGTTCTCGGCAACGGTGGGCGCGAGCACGCGCTGGTGTGGAAGCTGCGGCAGTCCCCGCGCGTTTCTAAGCTTTACTGCGCGCCGGGCAACGGCGGCATCGAAGACGAAGCAGAATGTCTGCCGGTTAATCTCAAGAGTCTGGAGTCACTCGTGGCGCTGGGCGAGAAGATTCGTCCGGATCTTACTGTGGTAGGGCCTGAGTTGCCGCTGACGCTGGGCGTCGTGGATGAATTCACGCGCCGCGGATGGCCTGTGTTCGGTCCGACGAAAGCTGCGGCGCAACTGGAAGCGAGCAAGAGCTTCGCGAAGGAGTTCTTGCAGCGGCATCATATTCCCACGGCTCCTTATGCGGTGTGCGATTCAATCGACGAGGTGCGTTCAGCGCTGACGCATTTTCATTTGCCGGTGGTAGTGAAGGCTGACGGGCTGGCGGCTGGCAAGGGCGTGGTGATTGCCGCAACGAAAGAGGAAGCGGCTGCCGTGGCGGCTGAAATGCTCAACGGCAAAATGGTCGGCGCGGCGGGCGCGCGCGTGGTTCTGGAAGAGTGTTTGGAAGGCGACGAACTTTCGTTTCTTGTGCTGAGCGATGGCGAGCGGGTGGCTCCGCTGGTTGCCGCGCAGGATCACAAGCGCGTGGGCGATGGCGACACGGGGCCGAATACGGGTGGGATGGGCGCGTATTCGACGGCGAGCATCATTGACGACGAGATGCGCGATTGGCTCGTGCATCACATTGCGCGGCCTGTGGTTGAGGGCATGAAGGCTGAGGGCGCGGAGTATAAGGGCGTGCTTTATTGCGGGCTGATGATGACGGCGCGCGGCCCGATGGTGCTGGAATTTAATTGCCGCCTTGGCGATCCGGAGACGCAGCCGATTCTGATGCGGCTGGAGAGTGATCTGGTCGAGGCGCTAGAGGCTTCGATTGAAGGGCGCGTGAGCGATGGCGATTTCAAGTGGTCGCCGGATGCGTCGGTGTGCGTCGTGATGGCTTCGGGAGGATATCCGGGGACGTACGATGTGGGGAAAAATATTGTGGGGCTGGGCGCAGCTGCGGGGATTGAAGGCGTGAAAGTTTTTCACGCTGGCACTTCGAAGCGCGCTGGAGAATTTTATACTGCAGGTGGACGCGTGTTAGGTGTTTCGGCGCGGGCGCCGGAGTTGCAGACTGCGGTTGCGCGGGCCTACGAGGCTTGCGAGAAGATTCGCTTTGACGGCGCGCACTATCGGAAAGATATTGCCGCGCGCGCGCTGAAGAAATAGGCCCAACCAGTTTGCGGCTGCGTCGAGTGACGTGCTGGAAATTCCGGTTGAGGCCGCAGGTAATTTGAGCGAAAGGGATCCTTCGACTGCGGTTGTGCTTCGTTTCACGAAGCACAACCTTCGCTCAGGATGACAAATTACAGGGTGACGGGAGAGTTCATGAGCAAGGTTCTGGTTTCGATTGTGATGGGCAGCGATTCGGATCTCGAGATTATGCGGGAGTCTGGAAAGGCGTTGGAAGAGTTCGGGATCGCTTATGAGATCGACGTTACTTCGGCGCACCGTTCGCCGGATCGTACGGCGGATTTCGCGCGCAAGGCCGCGGAGCGCGGGATTCGCGTGATCATCGCCGGAGCTGGAGGCGCGGCACACCTGGCGGGCGTCATCGCGGCTCATACTACTCTGCCTGTGATTGGAGTGCCGATTCCTTCCACTTCATTGCAAGGGATGGATTCTTTGCTGGCTACGGTGCAGATGCCGGCTGGGATTCCGGTGGCGACTGTGGCTATTGGGAAGCCGGGGGCGACTAATGCAGGGATTCTTGCGGCGCAGATGATTGGGTTGAGTGATGCTGCGATTGCTAAGAAGCTTGTGGCGCACAAAGAGAAGCTGGCGCGTGGGGTGGAGGAGAAGTCGAAGAAGCTGAAGAGTTCTGTCTGAGCTCGGTAATGGCGCCGCGCCTCGCTTTGCTCGGCTGGACGGACTAATGCGTCCGTCCCCACACAAGCAATCTCCACACCAGCATCTACAACTTTAATCCCTTTAGGTATTCGCGGAAGGGTTGTCCCAGGTCTTCTCGCTTTAGAGCGAACTCTACTGTGGCTTTCAGGAAGCCTAGCTTGTCGCCGGTGTCGTGGCGGCGGCCTTCGTAGACGTAGGCGTACATTTTTTCTTTCTGCAACAGCAGGCGCATGCCGTCAGTTAATTGCAGCTCGCCGCCCGCTCCGGTCGGCGTGTTGGCCAGGCAATCAAAAATTGCGGGCGTGAGAATGTAGCGGCCGATGATGGCAAGGTTCGAAGGCGCGTCCTCGGGCTTCGGTTTCTCGACCATGTTTTTTATTTCATACAGTCGCTCGCCGAATCGACTGTCGACAGGCTTCACGTCGAGAACTCCGTAGGAAGAAATCATTTTGCCTTCGACGATCTGAGTTGCGATTACCGAGCACTGGGTCTGGTCGAAGACCTCGACCATCTGCTTGAGGCATGGAACTTTGGCGTCGATCACGTCATCGGCGAGCAGTACGGCGAAAGGTTCGTTTCCTACCATCTCGCGCGCCATGAGAACGGCGTGGCCGAGGCCGAGAGCCTCTTTCTGCCGGACGTAGGCGATGTACATCATGTCGGAGATGGAGCGCACGATCTGGAGAAGATCCGTCTTGTGGCGTTCCTCGAGCATCTTCTCGAGTTCGTAACTCACGTCGAAGTGGTCTTCGATGGCCTGCTTACCGCGGCCGGTGATGATGAGAATCTGATTGCAACCCGAGGCCATCGCCTCTTCGACGCCGTATTGAATGATGGGCTTGTCGACGAGAGGAAGCATTTCTTTCGGCTGGGCCTTGGTTGCAGGCAGGAAGCGGGTGCCGAGGCCGGCTGCGGGGAAAACGGCTTTGCGGACTTTCATGGGCATAGGGGCAGTCTTTAGTGTCGATCGTTTAGTCGTTAGTCGTTTGCGGTGCGACTCTGGTTGCCGGACAATTGTACCTGCTGTAGTTTGTGGCTGGCGATAGTGGGAATCAGCAGACAGTGTCTGGATTGATGAACGTGGGATCTACAGTCTCATTTTCAGTCGGGTGATAAATGCCTGCTTTCTTTCCAACGGTATAGGTCGCACGAGGAGGCATTCTTATGAAGGCCGCGATCGTTTGCGTCGTAGGGGTATCCATGATCCTCGCTAGCTACGCGCAAGTGGGCGCGCGCGACTCCGACAAAGCGCGCGTGCTTTCGCTGGAAAACGCGTGGAACGAAGCGGAGAAACACAAAGACGCGAAAGCCATTGACGGCCTGCTCGCGCCCTTTTTCGCTTTTACGGATTCCGATGGGTCATTCGTGAACAAGCAAGAATTTCTTGCCAACATCGCGGGTGCCAGCTACCGTCCCGAACAGATCGTGAATGACTCAATGAATGCGCAGCCCTACGATCATGCGGTGGTGGTTACTGGAACCTATCGGGAGCACGGTATGGAAAAAGGTAAGGCCTATACTCGTCGCGGACGCTTCACTGACATTTGGATCGAGGAAAAAGGTGCTTGGCTCTGTGCCGCGAGCCAAGAAACGTTGACTGCTCGTTAGCGGACCTCACGGGATATCGCTACTGAGAGCTGGTTTCGCTGACTCCGGTTCGAACTTCTGACGCTATCTCCGCGCTGGCGAGTTGTTCCAGAACGGCGCGCAGAGCGCGGAGCACTTCATCTGCCGCGGTTGCCTTCAAAACAAATTTCAACATGCCATCCGGAGTGAATTGTGCGCCGCGCTGGGCGGAGACGAAGCGGGCCAACTGCTCCGGGTCGACCGTCGCATCGTGGCGGAATTTCAACGTTATGAAGTCGCGTTTGCGCTCGATCGCGTTCACACCGATCTTCATGCATAGCAATTTGAGCGAGGCGTAGTCGAGCAGGTTGCGGACTGCGGGCGGAGGTGGGCCGAAGCGGTCTTGCAGTTCTCCGGCAACGTCCGTAAGTTGCGATTCGGTTTCAACTCGCGCTACTCGCTTGTACATCTGCAGGCGCTGGTTTTCTTCGGGCACGTAATCCGCGGGAATGCGAATGTTGAGGCCGAGATTGAGCTGGGTTTCGGCTTCGTCGGGCGCTGATTCGCCTTTCATCTCACGAACCGCGCGCTCGAGCATCTGCGTGTAGAGTTCGAAGCCGATGGCCTCGATGTGGCCGCTCTGCTCGCCGCCTAGCATGTTGCCTGCGCCGCGCAGTTCGAGATCGAGCGCGGCGATTTTGAATCCTGCGCCCAGGTCGGAGAATTCTTTCAACGCGGCGAGACGGCGGCGGGCGATCGGCGTTAGTTCGATCTCCGGCGGAAGCATTAGATAGGCGTAGGCGCGGCGACTGGATCGGCCGACTCGTCCGCGGAGTTGGTAAAGCTCTGACAAGCCGAGGCGGTCGGCGCGGTTGATCAGAATTGTGTTGCACAGCGGGATATCGAGGCCGTTCTCGATGATCGTGGTCGAAACCAGAATGTCGGCTTCGTGATGCATAAACTTCAGCATCACTTTTTCGAGTTCGCCTTCTGACATTTGTCCGTGGCCGACGATGATTCGTGCGGGCGGAACGAGCGCCTGAAGCTTGGCGGCGATTTCCCAGATAGTGTCGACGCGGTTGTGGACGAAATAAACCTGGCCGCCGCGCTCGAGTTCTTGCTCGATGGCCGACTGGATCAGCTTTTCATCCCAGGCGGCGACTACCGTCTGAATCGCCATGCGATCTTTTGGCGGAGTTTCGATCACGCTCATGTCGCGCAGGCCGATCAGCGACATGTGCAGAGTGCGCGGGATGGGCGTTGCCGACATGGTGAGCACGTCCACTTGCTTGCGCATTTGCTTGATGCGTTCTTTGTGGCGAACGCCAAAGCGCTGCTCTTCGTCAACGATGAGCAGACCGAGATCGGAAAATTTTATATCTTTCGACAGTATGCGGTGCGTGCCGATGAGGACATCGATCTTGCCGGCTTCAGTTTTCTGCAGAATTTCTTTTTGCTGCTTCGCATTGCGGAAGCGGCTGATCATTTCGATAGTGACCGGGAACGGCGCGAACCGCTGCTTGAAAGTTTCGAAATGCTGAAAAGCTAGAACCGTCGTCGGCGCGAGCACTGCGACCTGCTTGTTGTCGTTGATCGCCTTGAACGCAGCACGCATTGCGACTTCTGTTTTGCCGTAGCCGACGTCGCCACAGAGCAGGCGATCCATGGGCTGCGAAGATTCCATGTCGCGGATTACATCTTTGATGGCTTGAGCCTGATCTTCCGTCTCGTTGAATTCGAAGGCGTCTTCGAACTCGCGGAACCACTCGTTGGCCGGCGGATACGCGTGTCCCACGGCCGTTTTGCGCTCAGCGTACAGCTTGAGAAGTTCGTCGGCCATATCTTTCATGGCCTTACGTACGCGAGCTTTGGTCTTCGACCAGGATTGCGTGCCGAGATGACTCAGTGCCGGCTTGGCGCCTTCTGACGAACGATACTTCTGCACGAGGTCGAGGCGCGTAAGCGGAACATAGAGGCGCGCGGCATCGGCGAATTCGAGCAGCATGAACTCGGCGGGGCCGTCTCCGTGATTGATTTCCTTCAGGCCCTGGTACTGGCCGATGCCATGTTCGACGTGCACGACGTAATCGCCGACCTGGAGATCGCGGAAGTCAGAAAGAAATGCGGAGACTTTGGATTTCTGACGTTGCGGACGCGAAGCGACGGATTCAGATTCGTCGAACAGATCGCGCGCGCCGAAGACTGCGAGATTTGCCTCGGGCAAGAGCACGCCGTCTGGAACGTAGGCCGTGGCCAGCGTCGTAGTGAGGACTTCGCCGGCGAAGTAGCTGGTTTCGTCGGCGTAGCTCTCGCCACCGCGAGTGCGGCTTCCTAGTTTGAATGAAACGTTGTACTCCGTGAAAACATCGGCAAGGCGCTCGACCTCACCGATGTTGGGGACTGCGAAGAGAACGCTCTTTCCATCGAGGTTGAGCTTCTGCACTTCTTCGAGCATCGCGGGAACCGCGCCGTGAAAACGCGGCGACGGCTGAGTGAGAAAAGTGATTACGTCTTCGTTGAGGCTGCGGGTGATGCCGAGATGCTCGACGTCGGCGCCTGCGAGGCTTGCGGTTTTCTGCCACCAATCGTCCGGCGGCAGGAATAAATCTTCTGGGCGCACCAGATTGCCGACGCCGCTGCGCTCGTGCGCTTCTTCCACGCGAGTCCAGAAGCGGTCGAACTCCTGCTTGAGCTGATCGGTTTCGTCGAGCAAAACCGCGGCTCGCGGGATGAGATCGAAAATAGTGCTGTCGGCTCCTGCGACGGGAGAATAAAACTCCCAGCCGGGAAAAACGTTGACACCGCCGGCGCGGACGGCGGCTTCTACGATCTCTTCTGCGCCCTCAATTCTTTTGCCGCTGAGACGCGCATGAATTGCGCCGAGCAGCTGTTCGCTTACAGGCGTTTCGGTGAGCGGAAGCAGCAAAGCCTCGTCAACTGGATTCGACGACCGCTGCGAGGTGGGGTCGAATTTGCGAATGGAATCGGCTTCGTCGCCGAAGAATTCGATGCGCAAGGGGCGATCGGCTTCGGGAGAATAAACATCAAGAATGCCGCCGCGAACTGCATATTGTCCCGGCATTTCGACCACATCGGTTGACTCGTAGCCGACGGTGTTGAGGTGAGCGAGCAGGGCATCGAGATCGAAGGACTCGCCGCGGCGGATGGTGCGGGCGAGATCGGCATAGTAATCGCTGGAGCGCAGGCGGACTGCGGTGGCTGCGACCGGAGAAACGACAATCGACGCCGCGCCGGTTGCGATTTTCCATAAGGCGGTCGCGCGTTCCTCCTGGAGTTCGGGGTGCGGCGAGAGGTTCTGATAGGGAAGCACATCGCGCGCGGGCAGGGAGATGACGGAGTCCGAATTGCACGCGCCGGTGAGTTCGCAGAAGCCGCGAAGAATGGGAACGAAGTCTTCGACGGCGCGGTTGTCGTTGACAACAAAGATCAAAGGTCGTGCCGCGGCACGTTGAAACATCACGAGCAGCAAGGCTTTCGCAGTGGGCGTGAGGCCAGAGACACGAATACGCCCCGTGCCCTCCTTGAGGTGGGAGGCTACACGCGCGAAGGCGGGAAGCTTTTCTACGTCCACGAAGAGTTCGCGGACGAAGGGAAGAAGCATGCAGGATCATTTTAGCAGGGATGGGAGGAGAACTGATGAGCGGCCAGCGAGCTTCGCTCTGCCGGGACAGCCGAGGCGGCTATCACCACATGGTTCTTAGTCACCACGCAGCAGTGGACGCGTTAAGCACGTCGGGCCGCCGCTGCCGTTGATGCAGAGTTCGCTGCCGGGGAAGGCGCGGACGTCGAATCCGGCGCGGCGCAGGCGGTCGTTCGTCTTGTGATTTTCTTCGATTGCCAGCAGGCAATTATTTCCGAGCGCGAGCACGTTGCAGGCTAGCGTGTCACGCTCGGACGCATCGATTTCGATGAAGCTGAATCTTCGCGCCTTGAGCAATTCGACAGTCTCTACCGCCAGCCACGCCAAATCGACGAGAGCGGTGTGCTCGTCGAGCAGGCTGATCAGCGACATCAAATGCAGGCACGCGGATGGGCCGGCACCGTAGGGCAGTGGCGCGGAAAGAACTTCGATGCCCTTGGGCGACAAAACATCGCGCATCTGCTGGATGCCTTCTGCGTTGGTGCGATAGCCGCGGCCGACCAGCAGAGTGTTTCGATCTAGCCAGACAATGTCTCCGGCCTCGGCCGTGCCGGGAGAAGTGATCTTGCCTAGCATCGGAATCTCGAGCGTCTCGCAGAACGCGGCGTGGGCCGGACCCTCAGCCACGCGGTTCGGCTTGCCGGGACGCATCACGATTAAGCCGTGGTCGGTCGCGAGAGACGCGTCGTGGGCATAGACGGCGTCGAGGGAAAGATCGGACGCAGCAGGCATTTCCACAAGCTCTGCGCCTGCTGCCTTCAGCTCGCGGCAGAGTGCTTCATGCTGGGCTTGAGCTTTCGCGAAGTCCGGCGCGTGATGAAATCCTAATTCTTGCCAACGCGCGGCGGGCTCCGGCTGGTTCCAGCCCGCGGTGCGCGGAGAGCACACCATGACGCGCTCCAGTGCGCCGACCATCGAGTGTCCGTTGAAGCGCGCTTTTGTTGCTGTCTCTGGCATCTAGTCTCAAAAAACGTTCTGAACCTGCTGAGGCTGATAGGAATCTATATGGGCATTATGGCAAAAGCAATCTGGGAAGGCGCAGTGCTCGCAGAGAGCGACAAGACAGTGGAAGTAGAAGGCAACCAGTATTTTCCGCCGGACGCGATCCACAAGGAATATTTCAAGCCGAGCGACACGCATACAGTTTGTCCGTGGAAGGGCACGGCTAGCTATTACGACCTTGAAGTCAACGGGAAACGGAACGCCGGAGCGGCCTGGTTTTATCCCGAGCCCAAGCCGGAGGCGAAGCAGATCAAGGGACATATGGCGTTCTGGAAGGGCGTGAAGGTGGAGAAGTAAATCGCCGTTTTTCTAGAACTCCGCGTGGGCGCGGAACGCGGGCACCAGCACGGGACCGCGATCGCGATTGTAGCCGGGGTCAACAATGTGTTGCAGGCCCGGCCCCATATAAATGCCGCGCCACACGTGGATCGTATAGTAGGTCTCCAGAACATTTTCGCGGCCGTAGTTCAGCTTGCCATCGCCAAGAAGAAAGCCGAGGCCGCCATCCGCGAGGTAGGTCTGGTGATCCTTCTTGATCGCATTCGACACAAAAGCGACGCCGGCGAGGTCGTGCTTGCGATGCCACCAGGCGCCGTTTGCGCCCACTCCTTCGGCGAATGTTTGATCGACTTCGGTGTAGGCGAAGGATTCGGTCTTGCCGTTGTCCCAGCCGAAGCGCGCGAATGCCGTAACGTAGCGCGTGAGATTCTGCTCGAGGTTCACCCCGAATCCATATTTGCGAGTGATGTGCCAGGGATGATCCGTGATTTCTGGAATTGATGTAAGGCCGGCTTCGAAGTTGGCGATGGCCTGGCGGTAGATGCCCATGTTGGCATAGTTGGTGTAAGCCAACAGTCGAACCACTCCGGCTTTTTTCGGGATCAGGCCGCGGCGTAGCTCGTATTCAAAGTTCTCCGCGTGAACTTGCCACGGCTTCCAAACCAGATCGATTCCGTTCGCGACCTTGGGCATGAGCCCCTCGACGAAGCGAAGGCCCCAGTTGCGGTCTTCGAAGTCCGCAGTGAGGCCGACAGTGTAGCCGCGCGTGTCGGCGGCATAGTCCCAGGCGCCGTTGTTGTCGATGGTCCAATTGGCGAATTGACGGTGAGTGTCGGAACCCACGGAATTCAGGTCCATGAAGTCTGGCAGCGTGAACTTGCCGAAGCGGATCTCCAAGCGACGGCGCGGCAGTTCGTCGAAAAGCGAGAGATAGCTGCGCTGGTTTTCGACTTTATCCTTGCTCAACGCAAACACTTTGTGAATCATGCCGCGGCCCAGGTAAGGCACTTTGCTCAATAGCGGATTGCGCACGATATCGAGGTCGGTATTGCCGGCGAGACCGAAACCCTGGCTGAGCGCAGCTCCGCCGGCCTCTTCAATGTCGACCAGAATTTCCGTCGAGTGATTGAGCCGCACGCCCGTGTAGAGCGTCATCACGCGGGACGTCGCTTTCTCATAATTGGGCCCGAGACTGTGAGTGCCGCTGTACGCGGCATCAAACGGAGGATGAGTTTGAAAAATGAAGTTCGCCTGGCCGGAAATCCAGAAGCGCGTGTTTTTGAAATGAGGGAACATCACTTCGGGATCGTCATCTGCAGGAGGATCGGGCGTAGGAGCCGGCGCCGCTGCGCCTGTCTGCGGATTCGCCGCAGAGTTGGAAGCAGAAGGCGGGTCTGACTGCTGCGCCTCACCCTCAAACGTAACGCCGGCCAGACTCGCCAAGCACAGTGCAAAAACCACGCCAAGAGTAGGGAGAACCCCCGCCGCGGCAGGCTTCGGGCCTAGGGCCGAATCTCCTTTGGCGCCTGCCGGCTGCCGCGCGATATTGAAAATGAATTTCAATTTCATAATTACAACTTAGGCCAGCAAAGGACTCGGCTCAAGGCGTGATCTCACCCATGGCTGTGATATAGGTCACGCCGCCCAGGCTGGAGAGATTTCTTGCGCTTTCTCAGCCTTTGCCAAAAACTTGGTTAACGCAAGTATATCATTCTAACTTAACTACAGTTAACTAAAGCGGGTCTACAGCGCTGCCGCGTGCCACTCATTCTCCATTCAACGGAAATGCCAAACGTAGAGATTACGCAGCGCGGGTTAAGGGAATGTTACAGACGAAACCTCTTGACCATTGCTCTTATTGTCGCCCCATTCACTAAATAAAAAATCCACAAAAACTGGCCGCAGGAACAGGCTATGGAATATTTGCTAGAAATCTTATAGCATACCCCCCTAGGGTACACGCAAGAGGAAAGTGCCACAGAGGTCGACGATGCAAGATAAGATTCCCGTGATTTCAAAAGAGAAACAAAAGCTCCTGTTCCGGATCAAGCGCATCCGCGGCCAGTTCGCTGCCGTCGAACGCGCGCTCACTGCCGGAGATGAATGCGCCGACATCCTCATGCTGCTGGCCGCGATTCGCGGCGGGGTGAACGGCTTGATGGCGGAGATTCTGGAAGACCACATCCGCCTCCACATGATGAATCCCGATCACGAAATGGAGTCGCCCGAAGAGTTGGGCGAGGATTTGATCGGCCTGGTTCGCGCCTATCTGAAGTGACGCGCGTCAGTTGGCCGGCCAAAAAAATAAGGACAGCCCGGAGCCCCCGAAGCCGTCCTTGGGAAACCCTCCCGGTTAGAAGGGCAACTTGATGACTCGACATTACCGAAGCGATGTTGCAAGATGATGGCGAAATCGTGAATATCTGGTGAATTCGTCCGCGGCAGCGCTGGTATAGTATTCGCGCGGTCCTGTTCTATTCATACCGTTCTGTTCATAACTTATTGTGGGAGCCTCGATGCCGTCCACAACATCTCGAAAAGTCGAGCAGTCGCGCCGTTTGCAGCAACGCGCCGAGAGCATGATTCCCGGCGGAGTGAATTCGCCGGTGCGCGCATTTGGTTCCGTGGGCGGCGATCCGCCGTTTATTGTGCGCGGCAAAGGCTCGCACATTTGGGACGCCGACGAGAACGAGTTCATCGACTACGTCGGTTCCTGGGGACCGCTCATTCTCGGCCACGCCGCGCCCGACGTACTCGACGCCATCGTCAGCGCTGCCTGCAACGGCACCAGTTTCGGCGCTTCCACGCCCTCTGAGGCCGACCTCGCAGAGTTGGTGCTGGCCGCGGTTCCTTCCATGCAGAAAGTTCGCTTCGTGAGTTCTGGAACCGAAGCTACGATGTCGGCGATTCGTTTGGCTCGCGCGTACACAAAACGCAAATACATTGTGAAGTTCGAGGGCTGCTACCACGGTCACTCGGATTCGCTGCTGGTGAAAGCGGGTTCAGGCGTTGCGACGCTCGGAATCCCAGGATCGGCGGGCGTTCCCGAGGAGTTTACGCAATTTACGCTGGCCTTGCCCTTCAATAACATCACCGCTGTCGAATACGCCTTCCAGAAATTCAAGCATCAGATCGCCTGCGTGATTGTTGAGCCGGTGGTCGGCAACATGGGATGCGTCCCCGCCGCGGACGATTACCTGGTGGCCCTGCGCTTGTTAACCGAGCGCGAGAAGGCAGTGCTGATTTTCGATGAGGTGATGACTGGATTTCGCGTGGCTTACGGCGGTGCACAGGAACTCTACAGCATTCGTCCAGATCTCACGACCATGGGGAAGATCATCGGCGGAGGCTTGCCGGTCGGCGCTTATGGCGGTCCCAGCGAGATTATGAATCTGGTCGCGCCGCTGGGTCCGATGTATCAGGCGGGAACTCTGTCGGGCAATCCTCTGGCGATGGCGGCTGGGTGCGCGATGTTGAAGCATCTGCGCGATCACAAGCAGGAGATTTATTCGCGCATCGACAAATTGAGCGGAGAGTTAGTCGAAGGAGTCGCCGCAGCAGCAACAAATGCGGACGTGGAGCTCTGTTACAACCGCGTCGGGTCGATGTTCACCTGGTTCTTCACGCCGGGCCCGGTAACCGATTGGGATTCAGCGTCGAAATCGAACACAGAGGCATTCGGCAAATTCTTCCGCAGCACGCTCGACAGCGGAGTGTATCTTCCACCATCGCAGTACGAAGCGGCGTTCCTGAGCGCGGCGCACTCGCCCGAAGATGTTCAGCAGACGATCGCAGCGGCGAAGCAGGCGTTCGCAAAGTCGTAATCGTTATTTGTGCGAGGGCAGCACGGTCCATATTTCAGGATCCTCGGTTCCCAGCACCCACGAACAAAAGCCCTGTAGACTGCGGTCGCGGGCTAGGTTCCAGCGTTCCTGAAATCCGCGCTTGTCGGTGTAGAAGACCCACTCACGATTGTCGTCTTTGTAAAAATAAAACCAGGCGACGCGATCGAACGAGTCCCACTCGACATGCGGGTGGTAGGCAGTGACATATTGATCGACATCCTGCTGCCCGATATATTCGGCACTCGGATTCGGTTTCTCATCCTTCCCCGGATCTCCCGCGAACCAGTGATATCCATAGATGGGAATGCCCAACGACAACTTTTCTTTCGGCACCGATTGCAGCGCGTATTCCAGTTGCTGCACCGTCCACGGATAACCCGCGACCGGTCCGGGCGCCGTCCAGCGCGTGTTTTGATCGTAGGTCATCAGGCAGATCAGATCGACGGACTGGGACAGCGCCTTCAGATCGTATGCGCCGCGCCAGTTCGCATAGAGCCAATGAGCGTAGGTACTCTTACCCGGAGCGCCGGGAGCGTTCGGCACAGTTGCAATAGTGAGTTGCAAGCCGGCCTTGTGCAGCGAAGCCGCCGTCTCGGCCACCAGGTTCGAGAGCAAATCGCGATCGGTCCATAACACATTTTCGAAATCGATTTGAAAGCCGCTGTATCCGTTCTTCTTGCATTCGCTGAGAACCGAATCGATGAAAGCCTTTCGCGCCTCGGGAGTCGTGAAAAGTTTGTGCAGGTCAGCCTGAACAAAGGTGGCGACGATGGGCATGACCGGCACGTGGTGCTGCGCGGCCGTCTCCAGGACATGAGGATTCGGACCGCCCCACATGAGTCCGTTGCCGTCGATCCAATACCAGGCGGGCACAAGTACGTCGATCTTGTCGGCATGGTCGGTAAATGATTTAACGGAATTGGGATTCTCTGTCATGTAGAAAAGCGCCTTGGGCTGCGCCGCGAACATGAACGTACTCGCCAGAAAAAGGAAAACAAGTTGCTTCATCGGACAGCCCCTGAATGCTCGCATGTGAATTTCGATTCGAGTTTTCAACATTGATTTATCGCACCGGCGACGTCGTCATCGCCCCATCATCTGCGGAATGGTGAGGAAGTCATAGCCTTCGGATTTGTACGTGGCAATCAGATGATCGGTGGCGATTACGGTATTGGAGCGATCCGCGCCCATCTGCTTGTGCCCGCCATCGTGCAGCAGGATGACATCGCCGCCGCGAATTTGTTTCGCCACCTTGCGCTCGATCGCCTCAGCCGGCGGAGCGTTCCAATCGTAACCGGTTACGTTCCACATCACGGGCGCAAGGCCGAGTTCACGCGCCACGCGCAGCACAGCAGGGCGTCGCCCTCCAAAGGGCGGACGGAAAAGATTGGAATGTTGGCCGACGGCATCCTGCAAAGCGGAGCGGCATTGGCTGAGTTCCTCGCGGATTTCACTTTCTCTTTTGAAAATCAGCAGAGGATGCGTGAATGTGTGATTACCGACAACGTGGCCAGCTTGAACAATTTCGCGGGCGATGTCCGGACGTTGTTGGACGTACCGCCCGATCAGAAAAAAAGTAGCATGAATCCCGTGCCGCGCAAGCACTTCCAGCAATCGCATCGTATGCGGGTCGTTAGGCCCGTCGTCGAAGGTGAGCGCAAGCGAGCGCGAGCCGCGCGCAAGTCCTATGAATGTCTTTCCATACCACTGCCCCGTAGGTGCCATCGACTGATAACCCGCGGCGCAAGCGGCCGCGGCCGATGCAGCAGTCAGGGCAAGCGCAAGCATGCAGGGATTGTATTGCATTGAGTGATTGAGTGATTGAGTGATCGGGCCATTGAGCGATTGAAAATCTCAAACCTCCGGTTCCAATCACTCGATCACTCAATCGCTCAATGACTCAATTTCCTCTGTTAACTCTTCCCTCAATTGCCACTCAGCCGCATCCGAGCTATCCTGCAGTTTCCGAAATATCGCGAAACCATGGCTAATCTTTTCGAGCTGCCCCGCTACATTGCAGTGGAGGGCCCCATCCGAGTGGGCAAGAGCACGCTGGCCCGCATCCTGGCAGAGCGCCTGAATGCGCAGCGTGTGATCGAGCCTGAATCGAATCCGTTTCTCACAGCTTTTTACGAGGGCGAGCGCGGCGCGGCGTTTCAGGCGCAGTTCACGTTTCTCGTGAAGCGCTTTGAACAGTTGCAGGCCCTCGATCTCGGCCCGCGCTCGCAAAAAACAATCGTCGCCGACTATATCATCGAAAAAGACAAACTCTTCGCCTGCCTCAACCTCACCGATCAGGAACTCGATACCTACAACCGCTATTACAACCACTTCCGCGAGAAATTGCCCACGCCCGACCTTGTGATTTATTTGCAGGCCACGCCTGACGTTCTAAAGAAGCGGCTGAAGAAAAAGAATGCCCCCGGCGAGCGCGCCGTCAGCGACGAATATTTGGAAGAAGTCGTCAAGGCCTACGAGCACTTCTTTTTTCACTACACATCGTCGGACCTGCTGATCGTGAACACGTCCGACATTGATTTCGTCGACCGCAACGAAGACCTGCAGGAACTGCTGCGCAAAGTAACGGAGCCGATCAAAGGCACGCAATACTTCTTGCCGCTCGGCGGGCAGGAAGCGGTGGGAGCTTGAAGACCGTCGTTGGTCGTTAGTCGTTGGCCCGCGCTAACAGCAGTCAGCCGTTACTTTGCCAAGGCGCGAAAAGTGCTGCGATAACGCTTCATGATCTTCTCCGCCTTGCCCGTCTTTCTCTTGAACTCAGCATCGTACTGTGCCGCCTTAGGGTCTTCCCGGCGCCGCTCCCGCGCCCTCTCTTTGAAAGATTCCTCGAACATGGATGGCTCGCCGGGTTTAGGTTTTTGAAATCCTCGGATTTCTCTTATCCGCCGCGAGGTCATCGGAGCCAGAATGAGTCGGCCTTTCTCTTCGAGCCAAGTGACACGAGTGCCCAAGGACGCGAACATCATTCGCTTCGTGTGCTGTTGTCGCCCTTAAGCAATTGTGGCACATGTATTTAGAGGCCGCCATCAATCACTGGTAAATGCGCGATGTTGAGGTTAGAATACCTTCAGCATCCTCGAAGATGCTGAACAGGCTCTATCCGGCCGCGCCGGAGGGGCACTGGAGGACATAATGAGCATTACCCCGATTAGCGGGCATTTCCACGACGCAACCCGCCCAAAGGTAACAACTGCTTCCATCCGGGAACAGAAACTCCGTCGCGAACCCATCACCTGCCTCACCGCCTACGATTACGCCACCGCTCGCCTGATCGACGAGGCTGGTATCGAGATGATTCTGGTCGGCGATTCGCTGGCCCAGGCTATGCTCGGCTACGAAAACACGCTCTCGGTCACCATGGACGAGATGCTGCACCACGTGAAGGCAGTTCGCCGCGGCGTGAAGCACGCACTACTGCTCGCTGACATGCCTTACGGGTCGTACCACGTTGACCCTCAAACCGCTCTTAGCAATGCCACGCGCTTTGTGAAAGAAGGCGGCGCGGAAGTGGTGAAGATCGAGGGCGGCGAAAAACGTGCCGACCTGATTCGCCGCATCATCGACGCGGAAATTCCCGTGGCCGGCCACATTGGACTGACTCCGCAATCGGTCAACGTCATGGGCGGCTATAAAGTGCAGGGGAAAAATCTCAGCGGCATCGAGCAACTCATGCGCGATGCTGTGGCTCTCGATCGCGCGGGCGTCGCCTGCCTTGTGCTCGAAGGCATTCCCCGCGAAGTAGCCGCGATGATTACGGCCGAAGTTGGCACGCCCACCATCGGCATCGGCGCTGGTCCGGAGTGCGATGGACAGGTGCTGGTAATCCACGACTTGCTAAACCTCACGTTCGCGCCTCCGGCCAAGTTTGTGCGCCGCTACGGCGACGCGGCTGCGCTGATCACGCAATCAGTACAGGCGTTTCGCGCCGATGTGAAGTCGCTGCAATATCCGTCAGATGAGGAGTCGTACCATCTGCCGAAAGAGACCAAAGCCGGGCTGGATACGGTTCTCGCGCGCAAGCACGCGATGCGGTCGTAAGAACTAAGCCACGGATTTACACGGATCACACGGACGCGTGATGGAAGGCTTCAAATCCGGGCGGCGATAGTGCTAGGCTAGTGCGTTGAGGAGGTTCCTATGACACACCTCTTGCCCGCGTTTTTCTTGCCATTTTTTGGCTTCGGCTTTGTGCTGTATTTTCTGCCGTCGATCATCGCTCTCGCCCGCAGTAAGCGCGACATCGCCGCGATCATCCTGCTGAACTTCTTTCTGGGATGGACAGCGATCGGATGGGTGATCGCGTTGATTTGGGCGGTGAAGACCGATGCGCCGATGGTAGCGCGGTGAGTTTGTCGGCGGCCCGAGGTTGCCCGCCGGCCCGGCTCGTACCCGCTTTCGTGTTTCTTCTTTCGACGAGTCTTTGGTCTGCGGCCTGTTGGCAGCAGCCTGCCCCACTTCCGCGGGATGCGCTCATGCTGCAGGTCGTCCCTCCCGCTGATCCAGCGAAGTACCCAGCCTTGCGAGAGGCTAAACACTGGAGCAATCCGTATCTCGTGATTCGCCCTGACGCCGTTGGACTTCTGACCAGTGTCGCTGCGAATGAAGAGCAGATTCTAAAACCGGATGAGGTGTTGCATGCGCTCGTCCATTTACCCGCATCCGCCTGGCCTTACGGTCGCGCAGTGGCAATTCTGGTAGATGAGAAACCGACCAGCTCTGAGCAAGATAAGGCCGCGCTCCGCCGCAACCGTGGTATTGTCGCCGGTGACCTCGAAGGTGCGAACGTCGCGATCACTTGGATCCCTGCGCCCTGAAATTTCCCAAGAATGAGAATCTGCAACACCATCGAAGACATGCGTGCCGCAAGCCGCGCGGTACGCCACGCAGGCAAGCGATTAGGGTTCGTGCCCACCATGGGAGCGCTGCACGAAGGCCACTTATCGCTGGCGCGGGCTGCAAAAGCTTCGTGCGATGCCGTCGCGGCTTCGATCTTCGTGAATCCTGCGCAGTTCGGGCCGACAGAAGATTTGGCAAAGTATCCGCGAAACTTCGAGCGCGACCGGGAGTTGCTCGAAAAAGAAGGTGTGGAATTGCTTTTCGCGCCATCGGTTGAGGAAATGTATCCGGCGGGCGCCGTAACCTGGGTGACGGTCGAGGGCTTGAGCGCCAAGCTGGACGGCCGTTCCCGCCCCGGTCATTTTCGCGGAGTCACCACTGTTGTTGCCAAACTATTCCACATCGTCGAGCCCGACGCTGCCTTCTTCGGCCAGAAGGACGCCGCGCAGGTCGCCATCATTCGCCGCATGGCCGCCGACCTGAACTTTCCAGTGGAAATCGTCGCCTGCCCGATCATGCGCGAACCCGACGGCTTGGCCATGAGTTCGCGCAACGCCTATCTCGATCCGCAGCAAAGAAAACAAGCGCTGCTATTGCATCGTTCGCTGTTCCGCGCGAATAAATTATGGGAAGCCGGCGAACGCGATGCCGCCAAAATCGTAGCTACGGCTCAGGAAGAATTTGCCGCAGAAAAATCAGTTCGTCTCGATTATTTCGAAATCGTCGATCCCGACAATCTGGATCCGCTCGATGACGTCGGGAACGGCGCGCTGGTCGCGGTCGCCGCATTCGTAGGCCAGACGCGGCTCATCGACAACCTCGTGCTGCCGAAACGATCCCAGTAAGACGTGTCATTCCCCCTGCAAGAAAGTCATCCCGAAGCGAAGCGAAGCGAGGGATCTTGGTGTTTGCTCGCGGCGGCAATGCAGTCGCGGCAAGCACAAACCAAGATCCCTCGCTTCGCTTCGGGATGACAATCCGGAGTTGGAGATGACAAATAATCGGTACGTACTAGCGCTGCGCAGGCTCCCCGGCAGAAACAGCCGCAGAAGTGTTCGAAGCAATTCGGTCGGACGCCAGCCGCAGCCGCACCAGATCCCCAATCTGCGACCAGACATGGTCGTCGCACTCGCTATACATGTGGTCGGGGGTGAACGTGCGATCGAACCAGGAAGTTCCGGTGCACACGATCGGATTCTTCTGATAATCCTTGAGGTAATTTCCCAGAATCTCAGTCTTCGCCGGGTCGGCGGCGGTGATTCTCGTCCGTCCGTGCACAAAGCCATGCGGCTGATAAAAGTTCACGGCCTCCGCGACGTTGTCGGGAATCACAGAATCGTTTTGCCAGACTTTGGCGACGCTATCCACCTGCACCGTCAGCAAAACCGGAACGCCTTCACGGCGCAAGTCGCGCGCCAGCAGCACCGCCGCCGACGCTCCCCAACTGTGACCGAAGAGAATAATTCGCGCCCGCGATTTTTCTTCGCTGGAAAGGACGCCGTCATGATTCGTATCCAGTTGGCGCAGGATCGTCTCATAAGCCAGCCTTCTGCGCCGGTTTTCAAAAACCTGCACATAGGTGTCTTTGGGAACGGTGCGCCGGATCTGCTTCGCAAGTCGCACCGGGCCGTGATGCGGATTGTCATGGCGGACGAAACCACCAACGAAACCGATTACGATGTTAGAAGGAGCGGCAATGGTCTGAGTCGTAGGAGACGCGGCATTCGCCTCGCGCGACAAGCCCGGTCGAGGCGCACCGAGAATCGCCGCAGCGACAAGCAAAATAACGAGTATGGTGCGAAATAAAACGAACCGGCTCACCGGGGCTCCCGCTTATCAGATGACTCGTCCGGTCAGGGGTTGCTAGAAAAACGGACGAATCACAGCCGGGCGTTCATTCGGCGGGCATAACTCGCTAATCGTTCCCCGCCGGCGCTTCGGAACTTCCCGGCACTTCGGTCAAATGCCTTGAACAAAGCGGCGTTCCCGCATTTGGCCTGGGGGTCAGTCTACACCCGTTTGTCAATCGCAACTGCCAGACCGGCGTCGTACTTTAGTCTCTAGCAAGAGTTTTTCTGCCGGAGACGAACTTGTTCCCGCCAAGGATGTACCGCAGGGGATTGTCCGCTGCCTTGGTAATGCCAATGCGCACAGTGACCTGGATATTTCGTGCGCGAAAGCCGTCGTCCCCAATCCACAAGCCGGAACTGGAAGAGGTCAGGTCGCAGCCGTTGTCGCGCTCGCGCGTGACGCCGAAAGCTTCGGCCATGCGGCCCGGTCCGCTGGTAAGTCGAACCAGATCGCGCGGGCCCAGCAGCTCGATTTGCCGCGCCCGCGCCATTTCCTCAATGCCCTCCAGCGGTTCGAGCGCGCGGAAAAGAACTCCGCCGGCTTTTCCGTCGCGCTCGCAGGAAACGTTGAGACAGTAGTGGGCGCCGTAGATGAAATAGACGTAGGCAAAGCCGGGCGGTCCGAACAGAACGGAATTGCGCGCGGTCTCGCCGGCGAAGGAGTGGGATGCGGGATCGTTCGCTCCGAGGTAAGCCTCAACCTCCACGATGCGGCCGGTGAGGTGCAGCTTTCCGGAATCTCGCACCAGCACCTTGCCAAGAAGTTCGCGAGCCACGCGCCGCGGATTGCGCGCAAAGAACGCTCGATTCAGAGACTGAAATTTAGGAGTAGCTTCACTGGAACGCGTGCCCATGCCAGCGAAATCTTAAACTAGAACGACGTTCGTCGGGCGAAGGTAGACTTCTTGTTGGAAAAGCGGCTAAATGGGTCTCGGCTCAGTGTTCCTGGCGGTGGTGACGTTTGAGGGCGTATCGCTGAACGATTTGCCGGGTTCATAGGCGACCTTCTCGTGCTTTGTGCCAACTTTGCGTATTGCATCGTGCCAGCCATCATCCCAACTGATGCGGGCTTCGCCATCCGCCATGCTCCAGGTACCATGACTCGAGCCGCGAGTTTTCCTGGCCTCGCCGTCGGTTTCGAGCGTGATATAGAAATTGCTGCCATTGCCATCGCCCACCTCCCACTTGCCCACAAAGTGGTTCCGGCTGGGCCATGAAGCGCTCGCCGTATTTTCGAATTCAATGCGCTCGATGTCCGTAGCGGGAATCGTCGAACGGTGCCCATCTTTGAAAACAATGGCCGCGGGAGCCTTGAAATCGATCCGCGCGATATCTGCTACGTCCAGATTTTGGCGATGTCCGTCTTTGAAAACAATGACTATCGAGCCATGTTCGTCAGCAGACGCGGCCGTGCTGCCCGCCACGGCGAATACGAGCACTGCAAGAATCCAGAATGCTTTGACAGTATTGCGCACGATTGTTCTCCTTGCCGACTCTGTGGACGGAAATATGCGTCCCCCTTAGATGGTACGCGGGCAACGCAGATTTGTTCCGGCTTTCGCCGACCGCCGCTTTCTTACGCTGCGCCTTTGGCCGATCCTTTCAGGTACGCCAGCACTTCCTCCGCGTGTCCCTCTGGCTTTACCTTGGGGAAGATGTGTTGAATCTTGCCGTCCGGGCCGATGATGAACGTGGTCCGGACTATGCCCATGACTTTCTTGCCGTACATGTTCTTCTCTTGCAGCACGCCGAAGGCGTCGGCGATTTTCTTGTCGGCATCGGCCAGCAGCGAGAAGGGCAACTTGAACTTGTCCTGAAATTTCTTCTGTGCCTGGGGCGTGTCGGGCGAGATGCCAAGTAACACGGCGCCGGTTTTCTGCATCTGTTTGTAAGTATCGCGAAACTCGCAGGCCTCGACCGTGCATCCCGGAGTATCCGCGCGAGGATAGAAATACAGCACCACCACTTTGCCCCGCAAACTTTTCAGCGAGATTTCCTTTCCATTCTCGTCCTGCAAAGTAAACTCGGGAGCCTTATCATTGACATTGATGCTCATAAGCGCCTCACTTCCACGATTTGTATCCAGAAAGTTCTTATACCGCAGATCGGGGCGGGCCGTCATCGTCATTCTGGGACTTCTGTTTGCGCTGACTGCCTCGCACGCGGTCACACAGGGCTCGCCGCAGTTGAAGCGTCCGCAGGAGACTACTCCGGAAAAGGTTCCTGAAGAGACCAAGCCGAAGAAAAAGATCAAAGGACCGCGAGCCGTAGGTGTGCTGCAGCTCACGAAGAGCGGGAAGGCGACTTTGATTCCTGTCGCGATTCTCGTTGATGGAAAATTCTACGACGCGAGCGCCTATAAGGCGGACCCGATACCGATGGCGCTCGAAGGCGGCACCGTCTACGAAGCCGAACAGGCCGGCGATTCGCTGGGACTGTTTACCGTGAACGGAGCGCTGCATAGCAAGGCGCAGGGTGCGCCGCATCCGTGGGTGGGCGCGGGCTCGTTTCTTCCCAAGGGAACGGAAGCTCCGAAGAGCACTCGCAAAGCGGAAGACGTGCCGGTTGGGATGGACAGCACCGGCAAGAGTGGTGGAAGCAGCAGCGACGATCGGCCACGGCTGAAGCGAGGAACCGCTGACACGCCTGCGCCGACTCCTGCGCCGGCTTCCACTCCGAGTTCGACTCCGGCTCCTTCAGGAACTCCGGCCGGGACTGGGGCATCGTCAGCGCCGTCAGAGAAGTCCGGCACTGCCGCACCTCCGGCGACTTCTCAACCGGCGAGCGCTTCATCTGGAGGAGGACCTTCAGGGCAAGACGCGGCGAAGCCTGCAGCTTCCCCGGCTTCTGATAAATCCGCTTCGTCAGCTCAAGAGTCGAAGGCTGCGGCATCGCAGGATTCGGCATCCCGAGGGCAAGCCTCGGACAATAACTATCGTCCGACGCTGCGGCGGGGCAAGCCCACTGAGTCTGCGCCGCAGGAATACGACGCTGCGCTGGCTGACAAATCGAATGCCGGCAAACCCGCGTCTTCGTCTTTGGGGAAAGCCGCCGCGGTGCCTTCTGAGCCGGTGCAGCTTGTGGCGGCAATTTCCGATGGGGGTGGGCCCGACCCGCGGCCTTACCAATTTTATTGGAAGCCCGGCGAAGAGGACGAGCGACGCCAGCAAATGCTCACGCTTGCCGGCAATGAAGTGCAAGCTTACGCGACCACGCTGGCGAAGAATCGCATCTCCGCCACGCCACCGCCTGCCTCCACTACGACGGCGAAAAGCCGCAAGACACCAGCCAGGCCTGTGCAGCCGGTGCTTGAGAACATTCAGTTTCGCACCTTCGATGTGTGGGCGACCAGCCAGCCGGTGATGATTCTGAGCGCGGAGGCGCACTTTCCTGCTGCACCGGGAGCGACGACGGCGCCAGAACAGTATTCGATTACGCTGGTGGCGCGAACCGATATCTACGGCAGTCTGCGCAAATTGTATGCAGGCGTGACCGACAAGTTCCATCTGGACGTGACTCCGCGGCTGGAACTGATTGATGCGGTCGATGCGGATGGAGACGGCCGCGGAGAGTTGTTGTTTCGCGAGACCACAGATGCCGGCAGTGGATATGTGATTTATCGAGCGTCGGCTGACAAGCTGACGAAAATGTTCGACAGCCTTTCGGAGTAGAAGTTCTCAGTTCAGTTCTCAGTTCTCGGTTCTCAGTAAAAACCCAAGGGCATTCGCTGAGAACTGGGAACCGAGAACTGAGAACTGGTTTGTTACGTTTCAATTCCCACATGGCAGACGCGGCCGACCAGGTAGTCGGAGGCGGACTTGCCTTCTTCCATAGTCACGACTTCGATGGGGTAGGCCTGGTTGTGAGGCCGCAGAATCAGATGGTTACCAGCGATTTCGACGTACTTCACCGTGCAATCTTCGTTTTTGAGCACAGCGTACATGTTGAATTCGCCCTTGCGATAGGGTTTTAGCGAGTTGTAATGGCGGTCGATGAGAAGTGTGGCCCCGGGCAGCAGGCGAGGGTACATGCTCATGCCTTCGCGGGCGTCCACCTTGATGAGTACGAAGCGCTCCCACTGCTCACGATCGCCTTCGGTTTCGGCTTTCAGTTTTTTCAGAAAGCTCTTCTTGAATTTCAGGATTTCTTTGACGTGCATGCTGGTGATGAGTGGTTGGGTGGCCGCGACGGTTCCGTCGGTCAACAGGACGTTTTGGAACTCGTCATTGCTGGGAGGCATGATCGAAGCGCGCTTGTTTACCTCGGCTGGGTCCAGCAGATCCAGCACTGAAAGGTGCTGGACCGCCAGGACCCGGTCCATGCCCTCGAGGCTCAAGCCGCGCTTGCGATTCAAGAAGTTGGAGATGTGAGCCTGCTTGAATCCGGTCTGTTGTGCCAGCCGGAGCCCGGTCAGATCGCCTTCGTCGATGCGCTCCCAAAGAGTTTCGCGGAGGTTGTCTTGCAGTACTCGGAATTTCATAGCTGGGAGTATAGCATGCGGCTTATAGCAATACGCTAACAGGGGGGGTGTCTTGCAGTACTCGGGAGTTCATAGCTGGGAGTTTAGCACGCGCCTTATAGCAATACGCTAAACAAAATAAAGTTTTCCACAGCCCTTTCGACGTGGCAACCACTCTGGTTTTTAGCAGCTATACGATCACGACAATCTATAACCCAAAGTGAGTTTTCGGCAAGACTGAGTAATAAGGTGTAATAGCCACGACTTGACCTTGCACGCCACGCTGTCGGACGGGGTCGCTACCGTCAGGCCGTAGCGGGGGTTTTGAGCGTAATTGGGCTGAAGGGCGAACAAACGGCGCACGCTTGTGCTAACGCCTGTTAACAGCAGCTATCTGGAAATCTCTAAAGCTTCGGCGTAAATTGTGGGTTGTGTTTATCGTTGCCATCGTCGTCGGTGCTGCCTTGATGGCCACAGGAATCGGTCACTTCATCGCAAGTAGCCTGCAATGGCTGGAGCTACAATCCGAAGTGAACGATCGACTGCCGCAGTCGGATAAGTTCGAGCCGCTGTTTTGGCCGCTTGGCAAGCGGATGCAACTCCGTCGCCTCCAACGAAGTTTGCTACCTCAAAGCCCTCGACCCGGTAAAGCTATCCGATTTGGCATCATTGGAGCCTGTTTATTTTTCTCAGGCGCTGCAATGTTGCTGTTCGGGTTGAGAGGTATTTACAAGCCTTAGCTGTCGTAACATCTCGGTTACACTCATTGACCCGCAGTCAAAACGTGTAATCGCCTGTTCTCGACAGTTGAGAACTGCGGGAACTAGGATTTCCCAAAGTTAAGGTCCTATAATTGGTTCCGACGTTCTGCAGCGCAATGCACGCGACTTCCGCGAGGGTGCTTGAAGACGCAAAATCCTCGCGCCGCGAGTCCACTCTACCAGGAACGCCCGAAATGAGAACGATCTTTACGGGACGACTTCAAACACCACGCCGTCCTTCCCTGCGCCGCCTTCTGCCGTTGTGCCCAGCAAAGCAGTGCCAGCCGCGTTGAAGATCACACCATTGGGAAAGTTCCCGCCGGTCCGACCGGTGAAGATGCGAAGCACGCTTTCCTTCCACGCGCTGCCTTTGGGCGTCAGCTTAAAGACCACGCCGCAACCGGCGTTCCCGACACAGTAGCTGGCGTTACCGCCATAGAATGTTGTCCCGTAAAGATTCCCCGCCGCGTCCATGGCCAATTGGTAGCCAGGGTTGAATCCGCCCGTTACCCCGGTAAAGGTGTAAAGCACGCTGAACTTCAAGCCGCCTCCGAAAGCCGGCGACAGTTTGAAAACCGCGCCGAATCCCGCACCGCCCGGATTACCGGAGCTCATGCCATAAATGTTCCCAGCAGAATCAAAGATCAGATTTGTGCGCGGGTAGCCGCTGTCCGCACCGCCGGTGAATGAGTAGATGTTGCTCTCGGTCCAACCGCCGGAGGAGTTGGGCGTGAGTTTGAAGATCGTCCCGAAACCATACATTCCGCCGCCCACCGCGACTCCATAAAGGTTGCCGCTGGCGTCCATGCTCACGGACCAGGGATTCACTGCCAGACCGACGTGATCCGGGAAATCGTAGATGACGCTCTCCGTCCACGTTCCGGCCGAAGGCGCGAGCTTGAAGACCACCCCGGTACCACTCGTCCCTCCATTTCCAGTCACACCATAAAGATTGCCGCTGGCATCGAAGACGAGGGTACCTTCATTCGGATACTGGCCATCAGGGCCGGTGAAGTTGTAGAGCACAGTTTCCTGCCAGCCGCTGGAGGTGGGCGATAGTTCGTACACTAACCCGCATCCGATGCTGCACGCTGAGTTCACAGTTCCGCCACTGTAGGTTGTGCCGTAAAGATTTCCGTTCTTGTCAACGGCGACGCCCGTATAGCCCGGAGACGAACCAGTTGCCCCACCGGCAAAGCTATAGATGACGCTCTCGCTCCAGCCTGTCGCGGTAGGCGTCAGCTCGAACACCGATCCCTCGCCGTAGGCGCCGCCGAAATCTGTCGTTCCGTAGAAGTTACCGGTGTTATCTGCAGACAAAGTGGCAAGCGGTGCGGATCCGTCACCACTCTCGCTGGGAAAATGGTGGATGACAGTTTCCAAACTTTGCGCCCGCGCGAGGACGGGGAGCGCAACCGCTATCGCCGCAATCGCGCAAACGGCCAACATGATGAGAGAGAGATTTAGTCGCTTCATGAGGAACCTCCGAGGTTCAGAGCAAATCAGGATTCGCCGGCGCGCCAAACGGCGTCAAGGGGAGGCAGCAAACATACCACAATGTTCCCACTCCTTAAGGAAAAAATCGCTGACACCTGTCTTAGGAAGGGGCCAACCTGTTTTTCGGTTCTCACCAACGCGCAACCCCTGAAGTTAAGGGTATCTTGCAGCGATGATCAATATCGATAAATGCCTTGTCTCCGCAAACTGCGCCAATTCGTTGATCGTCGGCTACTCGGAAGCCGACATCAATTGACGAAAAATCCCCATTGCACTCATTTGCCCGCAAAAAGGCGAATAAACGGCGCAAGCTTGTGCTATGGCCTGATAGCGACAGCCATCTGGAGCCTCGCCTGCCCGTGGCGACATCTAGTTGAATACTCAACAAGAAATAAGGCCCTCACCTGAGTCTAAGATTTGTGAGGGCCTCTTCTATCTTTCTTTTCTATCGTGCTTACGGAGTGATCTCGAACACCAATCCGTTCTCGTTCGTGCCGCCTTGGTACGTTGTGCCGTAAACGTTCCCCGCCGAATCACGAACTAACGTGCCATAAGGATACGCGCCGTCTCCGTACAGGTTGAAGCTGTGCAAGATCGTCTCGGAAAAATTCCCCTTCGCTGTTGGCGACAACTCATACGCGGTGCCGAAGGCATAAGCTCCTCCGACATAGGTGGTGCCGTACAAATTGCCGGAGGCGTCAATGATGAGCCCCTGAGGTCCGTAGCCGTCAATTCCGTTCTGAAGGAAAGTATGCACAACTTTCTCGTTGTAAACACCGCTTGTTTGATGGACCAACTCGAATACCACGCCCGCACCTGCGCTCCCGGCTCCCGCAGTGCCATATAAGTTCCCGTGGCTATCAAGGATGACTCCGTTTGCAGGAGCTTGGCCGCCGCCTGCCAGATTGAACACATGCAGCGTCTTCTCCGACCACATGCCGTGCGCCGCAGGCAACAGTTCGAATACGATTCCAGCGGCGTGGGTACCACCGCGTGTGGCTGTTCCATACAGATTTCCCGACGCATCAAAAATCAGCGCGCCATTGGGATTTGCCCCATCCGACGCATTCCCGAACTGATGCAGCAGCTTTTCTGTCCAGCTCCCTCCTGTTTTCGGGGACAGCTCAAACACAACACCCTTCCCGTATTTCCCGCCGGTTGGCGCCGTTCCGTAGAGGTTTTGCTTCGAATCAATAATCAGGCTTGCCTGCGGAGACTGTCCGTCCGTACCGTTGCCGAAGCTGTGGATGATGCTCTCGCTCCAGCCGCCTCCGCTTAGCGGAGACAATTCGAAGACGGTGCCGAACCCGTAGGCGCCACCTTGCATCGTTGTTCCATAAAGATTGCCGGCGCCATCCATCACCAGACCGGCCTGTGGATCGTTGCCGTCAGTTCCTCCACTGAAGGTGTAGAGCACGGTTTCGTTCCATCCACCGGATTCCGGTGTGAGTTCAAACACCGCCCCATTTCCATCCGTCGTCGTGCCATAAAGATTTCCGGCCGCGTCAAAAATTACGCCTCCGTAAGGAGCACCGGCGCTGGTGGCGCCAAAGTTGTACACCGGCGTCTCCGACTGTGCAGCCACGCGTGTATTGATCGCCATCGATGCCAAGGCAAAAGTTGCCAATCCTACCGCCAGTTTCGAACACAATTTGCTTCGCATAGGGAAATATCCTCTCATTAATTTTTATTTGTCTTGCGGAGCCCGGGATACAAACTAGATGCTGGTGTGAGAAGTGCTCTCACTGGGGAGGAGCAGAAAATATACCCTGAAGCTCTTTTCGGAGTCAACGCGAAAAAACCACCGGAACTGCATCAGTTTCCTCACGTTTCATTCACACAGGAGCCTGTTCTGCGTAATCTGGCGAAAAATCGCCATTACACTCATTGACCGGGGCTCCCCGGTTTCGGAATCAAAACATGTAATCGCTGCTAGCGCCAATTGACCTTGGCCGTTTGCATTTTCGCGGCTTATGCTGACCTTATGTAGTTTAACCCGAGGCGGTCCACGGGGCGCGAGCGAGCGCTGTGGATCGCCACGATTGGGCCACAAGAGCGGGGCACCGAAAATCCATTCTTTACGGGACGATAGAGAACACCGTTCCGCTGCTTGCGGAACTTCCCAGGCCGGTGGTGGTGCCGAAAAGAGTTCCGTCTTTGAAAACCACGCCGCCCAAAGCGACTGCGCCGTCACTGGCGCCGGCAAAAGTATGCAACGTAGTTTCGGCCCAAGCCTCACCTTTGCTGGAAGGTGGCGTCAACTTCCAAACCGTGCCACATCCGGGATCAGGAATGCGCCCAAGGAAACTGCAACCCGGCTGGTCGCCGGCGGAAGGCGTTGTACCGTAGAGGTTGCCCTTGCCGTCGATTGCCATACTCGCTGAACCGTAGTAGGCAGGGTAGGCGCCGTCAATGGTGCCGTTAAAGCTATAAATGGCGGTCAGCGTCCAGGTTCCTCCATTCGTGGGCGGACTTAGACTGAAGATAGTTCCGCAGCTCGGGAGCGCCTCTTCCTCATAGGTGTTGCAAGCTCCGTTGCCTCCTAGCAGGGTCGTGCCGTAGAGGTTGCCTTTCTTGTCGAAAATCAGGCTTGCTCCAGGGAGGGTTGCGCCTTCGCCTGCTTTGGCGCCGAAGAAAGTTGTCAGCTCCGTTTCCGTCCAGGGGTTGCCCTTCTCTGCTGGAGGCGTTAACTGGAAGACGGTTCCACCACAAAACTCGCCGCCGCCGCACGACACTCCGCCCGCTAACGTCGTGCCGTAGAGATTTCCGTTCTGGTCGAAGATGACACCGCCCGTCGGGACTGCTCCGTCCGTGTCGCCGCCTCCAAGACCGTTAAAGGCATAAAGAATGGCTTCCGTCCAAGGATCATTTCCCTTGACCGGGGGCGACAGTTCGAACACAGAGCCACAGCCGCCGTAGGGGTTGTTATATCCATTTTCGCAATATCCGGCGCCGCCTTCAGCCGTGGTGCCGTAGAGATTCCCCTTGGCGTCAAAGATCAGGCTTCCCATGGGTTGGGAGCCGTCCGGGTTTCCCTGGAATGCGTAAAGAACAGTCTCCGCCCAGGCGCCGCCCTTGGTCGTGGGCCGCGACAGGCGAAATACGGTACCGCAACCGGCGATTTCGCCGAATGCGCAGCCTAAGGCGGTGCTGTTACCGCCGCCCGATGCCGTCGTGCCGTAGAGATTGCCACTCTGGTCGAGTACCAATCCTGCCTGAGGCAGCGCGCCGTCAGTTCCGCCTTGAAAGCTGTACAAAACTTTCTCCGTCCACTTGTTGGAGCCTGCCGCAGGTGGGATGAGTTCGAAAACTGTGCCGCATCCGGATGAGCCGCATTTCCCCTGTCCCCCATAGGGCGTTGTGCCGTACAACAGATGGTTCGCGTCGACGATCAAGCTCGATTGAGGTCCAGCTCCATCGGGAGCTCCTTGAAATTGGTAAAGGACCTTCTCGCCCGAGCTGGCCGCATAGGCCGCACTAGCCGTTACACAAGCGATGAATATTGCCCGGCAGAGCCGGTTTGAGGTTTGATTTGCGATGTGCATAGGACAGCTCCTTCGAGATATTTTGGGGGCTTGACCGTTCGACGCGAAACTAGGGGGGCGTCGAAAACACGCCTCACTTGGGGGTTCCGGGATCATACACCCGGACAATCTTGCAAGCAAGCGACCGAAACGGAACTTCGATTCGTGCCTCGGCTAGAGCGCTAAAGCCGCTGATGCTAGCTGTTGCAAAATCGCCTTTACACTCAAAATCCCCCAATTTGGATACCAGTCTGTGTCCGATACGTGGAGTCTTGCCAGCCCTGTCCGCAAGGTCGAGTTCAAACTAATACAAGTAAAGGAGTGGGGAGCTATTTCTGTGCGGACGGAGCTGCCAGGATACGGCGCACCGAGGTGCGGCCAATGTTCAGGCGGCGGGCGATGGCCGATTTGCTGAATCCGGAGCGGCGTAGTTGGCGGACCTGACCGGCATGCAACGCGGCGGTGATGGGCCGGCCCAGGCGTTTGCCATTCTGCCGGGCATGAGCCAAACCAGCGCGCACCCGCTCACGCAAGATCTCGCGCTCAAACTCGGCAAACACGGCGAGCAGTCCGGCCATGGCCCGACCGGCGGGCGTGGTCAGGTCCAGCGCTTCGGTCAGCGAGACGAAACCGACGCCCAGATGCTCCAGTTCCTGCAACGTGCTGAGCAGGTCGGTGACCGAGCGTCCCCAGCGATCCAGCCGCCACACCAGCACGGCGTCGATCTCCCGGCGGCGCGCGGCTTCCAGCAGTTTCTCGCGAGCTTCGCGTTGTGCCGCGCCGGAGCCAACCTCTTTTACCTGCATCACGACGGTCCAACTTCGCCGTGCGGCGTACTCGCGCAGGGCACGACTTTGCATCGGCAGCGTCTGCTGGTCGTGGGTGGACACGCGCGCGTACAGGCCGGCGCGAAACGGAGTTTCCCTCCGGCCAGCCCCCTGGCCAAAAACCCGGCGCGATTCGGTGAGCAGAGAGGCCCGTTTGGCGGGCATTTTCCAGGGACCTTCCCGCCTGGCCAGAATCGAGAGATTCCGGCCAGAGCGAGGATCATTTTACTCTAACTGGAGTCGAGACGGGCGCCGCCTGCTTCCAGCGTGGCTGGGTAGTTCCACGGCATCCACTGCGACGGATTGCGGGCTAACTCGCCAGCATGCCGCTGCAACTGGGTTAGGTAGTCGAAGGGGTTGGCGTCCGAGAGTTCGCAGGTGTGAATCAGGCTCATGAACAGATCGCCGACGTGCGCTCCGTTCTCGGTCTTGTAGAACAGCGAGTTCTTGCGGTGCAGGATGGCTTTCTTCAAGGCTCTTTCGCAAATGTTATTATCCAGCGGCGCTCCCGGCTGCCGCAGAAACAGCGTGAGCCGCTCCCAGTGCTTGAGCAGATACCGCATCGCCACTCCCAGACCGGAGTTCGGTTCCACTTTCTTCTCCGCAAACTGCGCGGTAAGCCAGATATGCAGTTGGTCCATCACCGAGGCGCTCTTCCGCTGGTGAAAGCGCAACCGTTCTTCCGGCGTCATGGTTTGTTCCCGCGCTACAGCATCGTTGCCGTAGATCTTGCCCAGTTGTTCCAGCACGTGTCGACACGGCTCGGGGAAGTTGGGTGTCACCTCCACAAAGCGCCGGCGAGCATGTGCCAGACAATAGCCCACAATGACTTGCAACTTCTCCGGCAGCTTGGGCAGGTTGCGCGACAGTGCGTCGCACATCTGCAGGGGCGGAGCCAGTTCCGCAGCTCGCCGCTGGAGCACGTCGGCCAGGTTCTCGCCCGCGTGCTGGCGTCCAGTGAAAAATAGGGCGATGGTTTGTTTCTGCGCGGTCGAGACAATCCCGCTGGTGAACACGCCCGTGCGCTCGACAGCGTCGCCCTCGTCATGGTCCAAGCCTGCGTTCCGCAGCGCCAGCACGGGCATGGAGGTGTCGTCGTTGTGCAGCACTTCGCCTTGCGCCGCTTGGCGAATCAACTCCTCCATCGCCGGTTGCATCGTAGCCGCCGCTTCCACAACGATCTCGCATTGCGTCGCAACGGGCAGCGGAATGCCCAAACTCGCTTCCAGGTCGGCCAGGCGATTCCACGGAAATCCGCTGCCGTAGCGGAGCAGCGCGATCATGCTGGCCGCCGTCGCGTCATACTTCTCTTCGCCCACTCCGTTTGGTGGGTTGGCGGTGAACACTTCTCCGCATAGATTGCAGCGTAGCTTCTCCAACTCGTACACGGTGGCGGCGATCGGCGCCTGACCTCGCATCCGCACCAGTCGTCCCGGCTCCTTCAGCGGATAGACTTTCCCGCGCTGACACTCCGGGCATCGATCCCCTTGGTGCAGCGACAGGTGTGAAACCTGGACGTGGCACGCTCCGTGATACGCTTGGGCGCCATTACGACCGTGGCCGATATCCGGCTTTTTCGCAGTCTCTTTTGTCTCCGGTTTCCCCTGGGTCGGACTGCTCGGAATGCCTGCCTGTTCCAGCACCGCCTCGGTCTTCTCGCTGCGCGCACGGCACAACAATCGGCGCAGGCTCTGCAGGGTCGCTTCGCGATTCTCCAATAGCTCGGTTACGTAGCTCAGCGTGCGGATCGCGGCTTTCAGTTTCTGATATCCGGCCTCGCCCAGTGCTTCGCGCACGCCCTCCAGCAACGTCTCCAATTCTTCCGGAGTAACATCGAGAGGCGGCGCTGCCGGCTGCATCTAAGTCTCCTGCAGTAACTCGCGAAAGCGCGGAGTTAGCGGATATCCCAGCACTTGCTTGAGCGAACGATTCCGGCGATTGGTCTGATCGTCTTTGCCCCGCCCCGTCGTTAGTCCTAAGAGAATCCAGTTGGCAGCGCGGTAACAGGTGCCGCGGAACCGCTCCGGGTCCACGAAGGTTTCCAGAAAATAGATGGGGTGTTGGTAGAGGCCTTCCCAATCCTCCGACAACCGCTTCGCCATGCGACCTAGCAAATGCGAAGCCAGATGCGGCACCTCCACCCAGGGCAGAATCAGAAAGCGCGTGTTGTAGGCCAGGAAGCGAAGGTTACATCGCCGCGCTTCCGCACTCCAGCCAATAAAGCGATCCCGGCTGCCCAAGTGACGCGGCGCCGAACTCCACGCCAGGCACGCGATCGGCCGCCCGTGCGCCCACACCACATACTTGAGGTGCTCACCCACCGGCTGCTCATAACCGAGATAGTGATACTGTTCCATCAAGCTGTTGAACCACGCTTCCTCGGGCGTGCGCCGCACCGGCTGAATCTCGATGGGCTGGAGCTGACGGAGCGCAGCGCGGATCGGAGTAATGTCGATCAACCGCGGCGGCGGCGGTTGGCGTTTCGCCAGAGGATTCGGCGGCGTGTAGCGAACCGGCGGCAACTCGATCTCGCCCGCCCGATGCAACCTTAAGAGAAGACCGCGGCACACCATGTCGCACAGCGCGCCGTTGGCCTGCTTCCACTGCCAAGCCTCGCATAGCTTCTGCGAGAGCCTCCGCCGACTGACTCCGGGATGTTCCGCAATGTGCTGTCGGATGAAGACGATATCTTCCGCGCGAATCTCTCGACCACGATATCGGCACGGAGCAGGCACACCTGCAGTGTGGCAGAGTACAAAATGGAACGCAAGTGAAAAACGCAAGTCAAGATCACTTCGCGCTCACCCGCCGCCATACTGGTGCGGCCACCGCATCCGGGTTCCCAGCGGCCAGCAGCAACTGCGCCTGATGAGCTTCCAGCACCCGCGTGGGTTGGTTGCCACTCGGCCACCACACGAAACGTCCCTTGGACAACCGCTTCTGCGCCAGCCAGAATCCTTGCCCGTCATACACCAGAATGCGGATCGATGTTCCTCGCCGGCTGCGAAACACAAACAGGCAGCCCGAGAAAGGATCGGCCTGCAGTTTTTCCTGACATAACTGGGCCAGCGAGTCGATGCCCTTGCGTCCATCCACGGCCTCGATCGCCACCAGAATCCGCATCTGCGGCGTAATCTGGATCACCGCCTCACCTGGTTCCTGGCTCCAATAACACGCGGCCCAGGGCGGCTAGATCTGGCGCGCCCATCCCTTTCCACTGAATCCGCATCTTGCCCTGCGGTCCTTCCAGCTCGATCACACACTCCGACCCAGTGATCGCCGATGATCCGACTACCTCCAGGAAGGACGGCAGCGAAGCCGCAACCCGAGCGCGGCTCGCCCTTGGGCGTGGCACCCCCGCCGTAGCGCTCAGCGATGCCGTCGAACGGCGGATCGCGCGACCCTTGCGGGAATCGGACTGGATAGGAAACTGGCCTGACTCTGTGATGCGCTTCAGCTTGCCGTACTCCAAACGCAGAACCTGCGCGGTGCGACAAACCCCGTGTTCGCGCGCCACCTTCGCCGCCGCTTTCCACAATCGCGACGGGATCGGCAAGCGCACCCCAGGGTGAGCGCTCCGCCAACCCGCAAAGCGCTGGTAAATCCTCTTCATGCCGTGGGGAATCTCAGACCGCCCGTTTGCCATCGTCAGCCCTCCTCTGCTCGCACAGGAAAGACTGACGTTAGCAGCCTCGATCAGATCAAGTCACGCAAACCTGCCGAAAGGACACAACCCAAATTTGTTTTTCAGGGATGGCCAGCCAATGAGTAGTGAGGATAACTGCAATGAAGAGAAGCACTTCGTGGAATTCCGCCGGAAGGTGCGGGATGCGGAAGTGCTCAACGCTTCAATGGAGCGACTGTTGAAGTCAGTGAGGTTCAGCGGGCGCATCAGCGTCGTGGTGCAGAACGGCCGGGTTCTTAAATCGGGGTATGAAGAGGGATTCTTCCGGCAGCGCGAATCCGCTAGGATGCTCGATGGAGGGGTGGCGATCGAACCATAAATAGCTGGCGGCAATGGAGTTAGGGTGATTTTGATGGATCAAGCGAACAAGGGAGGAAACAACGTAGCGCCGATAGAAGTCTGACAAATAAATAGCTCAAGCAGGCCATCGTAAGAGAAACGAGCCCTGCGTTCGGTTACCGCTTCAGAAGCGGCGGCCGGCGCAGGGCTTTTCTTTCGGCTGCAGCCTACGGGCTTCAGCAAAACCGTTTGAACCGCAACCGCTCAGGTTCGCAACGCGGAGCCTCGAGACTTCAGGAGAAACGATGAAATCCAGGACAGGAGAGATCGATCCTACAAACGAGTTGAAATTCGAGTTGAAGTATTGCGAACGCTGCGGGGGATTGTGGCTGCGTCCGGTGGGTGGCGGGCAGGTTTATTGCGTGGCTTGCGGGCGCGAGATGGCCAAAATGCCGGCAGCTACGTACGACCGCACGGGAAATCCGAAGGTTCCGCAAGGTCCAGTGCGAGGGAATCTGGATTACAGCGATTTCGATGACTACGAGGAGTCCGAGGGATTGGATCTGGATGGGGATGGAGGTGTGGCATGAGCGGATACGTGGATTGGATCGCGGCTGTGGCAGACGACGTTCCTTGCCCAAAACCGATTGAACCCGGCGGAGATAAACAGTCTCTCAGCAAGGCCGCTGATGCGGCAACTGAATGGCAGGGTTTGCCGGCGCATAATTTTCCGACGCATCCGGCGGCTCCTAACGAAGCCCAGATGCAGGATGATCCACTTGATCGCAATCCTGATTTGTGGATGTACAGGAAACGAACCGTGGGCTTGTTGCATCGTTATCTGCGTTTTTCACTGGAGACCGGGCGGTTGCCATCGTTTATTGGGCGGGAGTGCTTTCGCGCGAAGATTACGTTCTACACGGCGGCTACGTTCGAGGATCGAGTTATCTTCGTGCGAGATGTCGAGAAGTCGTTGGAACGATTGGCCTATGGAGATCAACAGTTAATCGCACGCACAATTTTTCAGGAATACAGCCAGGAGCAGACGGCGCGTATTCTGCGCTGGGGACTGAGGACTGTCGAGCGTAGACTACCCCAGGTACTCGATTTGCTGAGCGAAGACTTTCTTAGAGTGGGATTGCTGGCCCCGGTGCCTTCGAAGAAGGGATTCTCGCAATGACAAAAATCTTGTCAATAGGCAAATTCGGGCGAAATTTCCGCAAGTTGTTGATGATACGGCAAATATAAATTTGCAAAATGTGGCGGGTTTACCCCCTGCAAAATGCTATTCTGAATATATAGAGTAAAGAAAAAAAGAAATACTCTATTGAGGCGCGCTGAAAAGCGCGCCTTTCGTTTTTTGGGGCAGGATTTTGTGGACAGGCGCCTTATGGGCTAACGCGGTTTACAAACACGACGCGCCTGTGCGCAGGCTTGACGGCCTGCTCCACCCAAGTTTTGTGGAGGGCGAGTCGTGAAGAAGAAGAAGGCAAAGGGAAAAATCAAGGTTGTGCCAAAGAAGCCTGTGGTTCAGTCTGCGGCGAAGAAGAGTCCGGCAAAGAAGAAAAAAGGTAAGGATATCGTTGAGGTGAGGGAACACATTAACGAACTGGTTAAGGCTTCGGCAAATAAGATCGCGAACAAAGTGATTGAAGTTGCGAAGACCGGCCAGCTGGCGTCGGCGAAGTATTTGTTTGAGGCGGTTGGGTTGTATCCAGCGACGGAAGCGACGGAGCCTGCTCCGGTGGATGGTTCGCTGGCTCAAACGCTGTTGGCGCGGATGGGAATACCGACGGAGCCGGTGGTTTACGACGACGATGAGTTTGCTATTCCAGCCGCAAGAGGCTCGCAAGAGGAAGCCGCTCGCGAGGCGAATGAAGATTCGGGAAACGATCGGAAAAACAAGCGGGCGGCTTTGGTGGAGATCGGCGAAGCAAAGCCGGTCGATAAAGGGGATGCCGTAGAATGAAGCGCGGGAGTTGGGGCGCAGGCGAGATTGGCGCGGGCACGGTGTTATCGGTTTCGCCGCGGGTGGGATCGCGAGAGAAGAATCTGCTGGATGTGTTTTTGACCGATGTAGTTCCAGGAAATGAATCTCTCCGGAAAATTCGAGCGGGCAGATATGTCCGCGCCGCAGGACGCAAAGTGGGAATAGACATAACGTGGATCGACGACCGGATCGCGGTCGGGGGCGGAATCTGGAACGCGGACAACATGGCGGCGTTGTCGCGCGCGGGGATTACGCACATTATCGACATGCAGATTGAGTTCGATGACACGCCGCTGGCGGTTCCGTTCAGGATTTCCGTTTGCTGGAATCCGGTGGACGATGACTTTGAGCCAAAGCCTGCTGCGGTGTTTAAGCGCGGCGTGGATTTCGCGCTGGCGGCTTTGAAGCAGCATGGGACGAAGGTGTTGGTGCATTGCGCGGCTGGAGTTCACCGGGCGCCGATGATGACGTTAGCGCTGCTGGGAGTGCTGGGATGGACCGTGGAGGATGCCATGGAGATGATTGAGAACAAGCGTCCCGTTGCTGATTTCGCGGATGTTTATGTGCAGAGCGTGGAGAGGTTTTTGAATGGGCGGGGTTGAGACCGGGCTTCGGCTTCCGGCTTTCGGGGAGTAGACATGCATCGTGATGGAAATTCCTTGTGGGGCTTTGGGTAGTGCGGGCTGGACAGGGATCCTTCGACTGCGGTTGTGCTTTGCTTCGCGACGCACAACCTTCGCTCATGATGACAATATAAAGTTTTAGGAGGAAGTATGTTTCAGGCTTGCCGCCCGACAGGGCGGCTTTTTTATTGGGTGCTAGTGGTGGTGATGGCGGCGAGCGTCCGAGTTTGGGCTGGTGAAGAAGCTTCCACGGGAAAGCCGGCAACTTCCCCGACGGCGAAGCCGGGCGCGGCAAGTCCATCTGCGCGCGCGGCTTCGCCGGCCCCCCAGAGCGGGCCGGAGTTGACGAGCGTGATTGATACCGTCTACATGGCGAGTGGAAGTCCCGCTCAAGGCGTGCTGATTATTACCTGGCCAGCGTTTGTGGCAGCGGATGGGATGGCGGTCGCTCCGGGGTCGTTGGATGTGACGCTGGGAACGAACGGGGCGCTGGATGTGGCGCTGACGCCGAACGCGAACGCGACTCCGGCAAACACTTACTACACCGTGGTCTACCAGCTACAACCGAGCGAAGTGCGAACGGAATATTGGGTGGTGCCGACTAGCTCTCCGGCGACGCTGGCGCAGGTGCGGACTACTCCGGGATCGGGGACGGCGGCGCAGCCGGTATCGATGCAATACGTGAACACGGCGCTGGCAGCGAAGGCGAATGACAATGCAGTGGTGCATCTCGCCAATGCGGAGACGGTGACGGGCGTCAAGAGTTTCACGACGCCGCCGAATGTTCCGAATCCGGTGAACACGGGAGACGTGGCGAATAAATCCTACGTGGATACTTCCATCGCTAATGTGGGCGCGGGGAATTACTTGCCGACGGCCGGCGGGGCGATGACGGGGGCGCTTACTTTGAGTGGAACCCCGACGGCGCCGCTGCAAGCGGCTGACAAACAATACGTCGATTCGAATATTGCGCTGAAGGCAGACCTGATCAGCGGGTTGGTGCCAACGAGTGAGTTAGGGAGTGGAGCAGCTTCGGGATTGAACTGCCTGCTGGGAAACGGAACGTGGGGATCCTGCGGCTCGAGCGCCAATGCGACAGAGATTCAGAGTGTGCCGGTCGGCACGGGTGCGCCGACGAACGGACAGGTGCTGGCATACTCTTCGGCGACTGGGCAGTATGTGCCGTCGACTCCGGCGGGTGGGACGGGAGGAGTATTGATCAGTCCACCATCGAACCAGAATATTGCGCAACCGGTAGGCACGAGCTTTAACGCCAACACGTTCAACGGGGTTCGATACGTAACGCCTTCGGATAACTGGTCGCAGACGGTGTCAGCGAATCTGGCGATTCCGAACTCGGGTCAAACCATAACGTTGACCCCTTGCCCACTGGGAATTAATACCAGCAACAATTCCGCCCAGCCTTACTACGTATACATTCCGACGACGAATGCGGAAGCCGCACTGGTGACGGGAGGGACGTGTACATCGGGGGCAGTGAGCGGGACGATTGGGGTTACTACCACGGTGGCGCATTCGGCCTCATCGAACACGATTCAGAGTGCTTATGGGGGAATCCAAGAGGCGCTGAATGACGCTGGAAGCCCGAACGCTTTCATCGTGATACCGCCTACTGGAGCGAACACGAATGCGTATCAGGTCTATGCCACGATCTTCCAACAGAATCTTCGTTCGACGGTCGAGGGATACGGGGCGCTGTTGCAGTGCCACACGCGATCGGTGTGCTGGCTTATTGGAGATCGTGTTTTCGCGAGTGATTTCTCGAGCCAAAAGCTGAAAGGGCTCCGGTTCACATCCGCAGTAAATATTGATGGCGTGCAGGTCACATCAGTTTCGGTGGCGAGCAATGCGGTGACCATGACTGCGGCAGGCCATCCTTTTCTGACGGGAGATTATGTCGCGACCAACGTTTCGATCCCGACATACGGCGCCTATCACGGCTTCTGGCTGATCACCTCGACCACGACGAATACATTTACATTCTCGGTTGCCAGCGCGACGAATATTGGAGCGACGACTGCGTTCGGGACAGCGGCTCTTGAAGCAGCGGCGATTGAAGACAACAGCAACGCCGCATCCATGGCAGACATTGATATGTCTTCCTATGGTTATCCCGGGGTGTTCAACAACGACATTGTTGTGGACAACGACCAGGCGGCGCTGATTCACCACTTCGATACGGAGGGCGGCGCGCAGATTCGACACGACGCGAACTGGGTAGGGTGGGGCGTGTGGTCGCGTGGAGACAACGCGAACAGCGCGGTTGTGACAATCGACGGCGGATCGAATCTGACGATGGCTTGCGCGAATGGAGTAAACAATCGCAGCGGCAACTTTATGACGATCCGGGATACGGTGATCCAGGCCTTCTCTCAGCACGCGATTTTTCAAGGAGCAGGATTGCAGGGCGGTCTTTATGACGCCGTGTATGAGGAAGTGGATTGCACCAATCCGGCTTACCCTGGAACGCTTTATGCCGCTTCCGGCCTGGTGAACCAAGGTCAACCGGCGACGGCGCGGGGCGGGACGTACATGGTAGGGCAGACGCCACAGTTTGCCTTCACGGGAACGAGTGGAAGCACGCTGCGCAATTACTACATTGTGATGCACTCCTCGATCGGGGGAGTGTATGCGATTCCGTTGTTCGCCGGTTACGCGAAGACGAACGGAGGAGCCGGAACCATCAACGTGTACTGGCCGGAGATGCCGGCAACGAATGCAAGCGTCGACGGAACGATCACTTACGATGTGCTGTTAGGAACGTCAAGCACTCTGGTGCCGGTGGGCACAGGAACTTTTGCGTTGGCGACGGCGATCTCGGGAAGTTGCGCGGCTGGGATCTGCAGTTTTTCAGATAATCAGACCGCGGCCGCGTCTTACACAGTCGGCACGAACCCAACGTTGATTCCGCAGCTTGACGAGTGGCCTGGGCATATCGTGCTGGCGCCATCGTCGGACGCAACAAATACTTTCGCCCTGCCGCAGTATTTCGCAGATGCACTACCGGCGAATGCGGGTTCGGTGATGGTGGCTGCGGGGAATGCGCAGTCTTTTCACGCACAGAGCTGCACCAATCAGGAGTTCCCGAGTATCGCGCAGCAGGTGTGTTTTCCGCAGAACGCGTTGCAATCGGCGGTGATCACGAGTGGCGCTCCATATCCTCAAGGGGGAGGGACGACTTCGATTCTGCAAGGGTCGTTGCTGTTCGAAGGCCAGCCAGCGACTCCGAATCACTTCATCACGCTTCATGATTCTCAGCAGCAGAAAACATTGGCCAGCACTCTGCGACTGGCGGCGAGTGCGAGCGACGTATATATCGGCACGGATGATACGGGCGGAAACTTTCGCAACCTGTCGTTTGGAGCGCCGCAGTCCATTTCTTTCTACATTGGAAACACGGGCGACAACGCAAGCTATCTGGAACGGTTGACGGCAGCGATGAAGACCTTCAACGTGCCGGTAACGGTGAATGGGAACCTGACGGTGACGGGGAGTTGCACTGGGTGCGGCGGCAGTGGTGGTGGTGCGGGAACGGTGAACAGTGGATCGGCCACACAACTGGCGCTTTACGCAGCGAATGGAACGGCGGTGAGCGGTGATAGCGGACTGACCGACAGTGGGACGACGCTGAACTACGCGGGAAGCAATGGGATCACGGCGGCCGCGGGAGCGTTCAGCGGGAATGTGACGGTGAACGGGCAGTTGCTGGTGGCGGGGCCGTGGATGGTGAGCTCGCCGATTCCGGGGACGCCGATGGCGGTGGCGGGGGCGGGGACATCGGCGCTGGGGATTTCGAATGATGGGAATTTTTATATTTCGGCGAGTGCGGGTGCTCCCCAGAAAATAGCGACTACTGCGAGCAGCTCTTACTTCTCGAATCTGTTCCAGGAAGATGGATACGACTTGGGACAGTTTGTGGTGGGGGAGACGACGGCGAATCCGCAGAGCCTGCATGTGTATTCGAGCTATACGAATAGCTCGACTTGGCAGAGAACATCGCTGGGATATGACCTGGCTGACAATTACGCGGTGGTGCGCAGCGAGAATTCCACTGCGGGAGATGCGCCGGGGTTGGGATTCTGGATCAACAACGGGTTGAAGTGGGTGGTGGATGCGAGTAGTAATTTGAAGCCCTGGACTGACCAGACTTACAACGTAGGTTCGTTTAGCGGTTCTGCAGGTACCGGGCTGCGGCCGGGGACGGTTTATGTGGCGGGAAATTCCGGGAGCGGAAGTGGATTTGAGCTGGGCAAGTTTGCCAGCGAGAGCTATGAACTTTGCAACGACACTACGAGTGGCACGATTGTGAATGGGCTGGCGGTGCTTACAACGGCGGGATGCGCGGCGAAGCCGGCGAGCGCGCTGACCAGCGGGGCGATCGGTGTGGTGATTGCGAATGCGGGAACTTCGGGAGTGGTTACGCTGGCGCGAGAGGGTTCGGCTTATTGCAGCTTTGATGGGAGCGCTACTGTGGTTGGAGATTACGTGGTGGCGTCGCCTACGGCTAGTAGCGGATTTTATCCTTTGTGCCATGATGCGGGCACGACGCGGCCTACTGGGACGCAGATTTTGGGGCGAGTGCTGCAGGCCAGCGCGGGCAGCACGACTGTGCAGATGTTTATGGATATGCCGGGGTCGAACGTGAGCAGCGGGACATCGGCGGGAACGGGGAGCTGCACGAACCAGGCGGTGACGGCAGTACTCTCTGGTGGGCCAACTTGTACGACGATTACTTCGGCTTATGTGGATTCATCGATCGCACCGGCTGCATCGCCGGCGCTTACGGGGACGCCGACGGCTCCGACTGCGACGGCGAACACGAATACAACGCAAGTGGCGACTACAGCATTTGTTTTGGGGCAGGCTTCTTCGACTGCGCCGAATATGGATGGGACGGCGGCTGTGGGGACATCGAATACATTTGCGCGGGCGGATCATGTGCATCCGTCGGATACATCGCGCGCTCCTCTTGCGAGTCCGGGGTTGACCGGTACGCCGACGGCTCCGACCGCGGCGACTGGAGACAACTCGACGAAGATCGCGACTACGGCATACGTGCGGTCGGAGATTTATCTGGCATGGTCGTGCGCGGTGGCGGGCACCACGGCAGTCACGCAGAATTGCAACTGGACTGTGCCGGCCGGAATCATCGTGACAGGGTTTGATTTGGCCGCGAGCACAGCCGCGGCGGGGTGCACGACTTATCCAGTGCTGCAGGTGTGGGATGGAACGGCGGGTGCGGAACTGGGGAGTTATTCCACGACATTTACATCCGGCACGAACTTCTACACGCAGGTCACAGGAAGCGCGGCCGTTGCTTCAGGACATCAACTGCGATTCAAAATTACTACGGCAGCGGCGGGATGCACGACTAATGCGGCCGGAGTTGCGGCGACCATCACCTATCAGATGCAGAACTAGGTCTGGTTGCACGACCCAGGCTGCTGTCCTCACATACAACACGAATACTTTTCAAGGAGAACAAATTATGAGCATCATCAATCCGGAAGCGGCAGAACCATCCGTTCCACAGGCATTTGAACAGAGTGATCGACATCCGCCGGTCGCAGAGTGGAGCGGCAACGGCGGGCAAACAGCTTCGCCCGCCGCGTCAGAGAGCCGAGTTACACAGCCCGGGCCGCCACCATCGGCGAATGCGGGATTGCAGAACTATGACACCGCGGACAGCGCGGACGCGGTTCAGGATGAGGCGGAACGCGAAGGCTGATAAGAAAGCTGTCAGCTGTCAGCTTTCAGTGAAGGCGGAGCGGATTGGAGAGTTGGGCGGGCCATTGGCGAGAGCTGGTGGCCTTTTTTATTGAACGAAGAGGTCAACCGCATCTCGCGGAGATCGCTAAGAACGACCGCCGAGCACGCGGAAAAAATCCTAGGTGGAGATTTTTATGAAGGGGAATCGCACAGTGACGCAGCGAGGGAGCCGTAGACGCCGCAAGGCCGATCGCAGAGTGAAGCGGGATGCTGTGCGGGTGGCGGTGGGGATCAAACTCATAACAGTGCGCAAAATCATTGTCTTCACATTTCTGGTGTGGAGCAGCATGGCTTGGGGCGCGACTTACTACGTGAGTTCAAGTACGGGGAATGATGCGAATAACGGAACTTCTTCGTCGTCGGCCTGGCAGACGATTGCTCATGTGAATGGGCAATCGTTTCTCCCTGGGGATTCGGTTCTGTTCAAGCGCGGGGATGTTTGGAATGAAAGTCTGACGCCGGCTTCGTCGGGGAGTTCGGGAAATCCTATTGCGTTCGACGCTTACGGCAGCGGGGCGGCGCCGAACTTGACTGGGTATTACGCGGTGCCGGCTGCAGCTTGGGTGCTGGTTACGGGGAATGCGTGGAAAGCGCCGGTGCCAACTACTTACACGACAGTCAACTTTTGCCTGTTTGGGTCGATCTGGGGGCAGAAGGTTGCGGCGGCATCTTCGAACTTGACGGCGAAGTGGAATTGTTATCTGGCGAATGGATATGTGTACGTTTATTCGGTTGGCAATCCATCGATTTATTACAACGAAGCAATCGTACCGATGGCACTCAGCAACGTGCCTGTGATCAACATTAATGGACAGTCGTGGCTTACGTTCCAGCATTTCCTGCTGAACTGGTTCGATCAATACGGAGTTTATGTGCAGGGGACGAGCGATCACCTGGTGTTTGCGAACATGGAGGCGGACTCAATGATTCCGCAGGGAACGCAGCCGCTGGGATTTTACGTGGACGAGAGTGCTCCGGGTCCGGGAGACATCAAGATATACAACGCGGAGGCGCATTTGAATTACGACGGCTTCCGGTTTGATGGATCGGCGACGGCGATCACGATGGTGAATGACAAAGGCTACGCGAATCGCGATGGAGCGCTGGTGGATAACACGGGAGCGGTGACTTATTCATATTGTCATTTTTATGCTTCGAGCCTGGCGGTGGCGGGATCGACCGATGTGGAGTGGACGAGCGGGATCGGTCCGACTGCGGGAGCGGGGAATGTTGCGGCGGATACTGCGCCGGCGGTGCAGGTGTATCAGAGATATCCGGCGAACATCACGTTGACGGTGGACGATTCCGGGATGACGACGGGAGCGGATTCGTACTACGCGGGTTCGGTGTTGCCGGTTGCGGACGCGGCGGGAATTCCGGTGGGCGCGGCGATTACGGTGGGATATCCGCTGGCGCAGACTTTGATTTCGGAATTTCAGGGATGGGTGAATGCAGGACGGGATGTGACTGCACATTCTATATCCCACACCTACTACGTAAACTCGGACGCGCTCGATATTCAATACGTAGGAAGTGGGACTGCGGCTACCGTGACCGTTAGCGGCAACACTTTGACGATCACGGTAACGGGGGCAAGCGACGGAGTGACTTACAACCTGGCGCGGGGGCAGCCACAGGGAACGATGTTGGCGTTGGCAGAGGCGCTGGCGGCGACGGGGAAGTACACGTATTCATTTCTTACTCCGTGCCAAGGGCCCTATGGGACGGGGTGTGCGGCGTATACCGCTGCGGCGCTGTTGTCACAGGATCTGGCGGATGTTACGGCGCAGGATGTTAAGACCTCGGTTTATCACATGCAGTTGAACGTGACACAGTTGACGACAGACGAGATCACATTGTCGCGACAGTGGATGACGACGAACCTCACGGGACTTCCGGCGACGCCGGTGTATGTGTATCCCGGCGGATACGAGACGACAGCGATGCAGGGGATCACTGAAGGCGTGCCTTATACCGGAGCACGCGGGGCGCTGAAGGAAGATCTTGGAGTGAAGGACACTTATGCGGACGGATTCAACGTGCAGAACATTACGAGCTTTGGAGTGAATCCTTCGTGGATGGGAGTGTCGGGAGTGACGCCGGCAATGTTGAATCAGAAGATTCAGGCGCTGGTGTGGAAAGAATCGGTGTGGGGAGTGCCTTGGGGAGTTTTCTGGCACTTGAACGAGTTGGTGCAGGATGATCCGGTCGGCGGGACTGAGATCACGAATCTGATCCAAGATTTCAAGAACAGCGGGGCAACGGTCCTGACAAATACTGGCTTGGTGAACTGGTTGTTGAGCGGGACGCAAGAGACCGGAACAGATGGAAATTATTATTACGCGCTGCCGGCAACGAGCATGACGCTGGATTTCCGTCCGACAAAGAATTCGCCGGTGGTGGATGCTGGGGAGAATCTGGGAACGGCGTATGAACTCGACATCAACGGAGTAAACCAGAACAGCTACGGGACCGGTTGGGAGATCGGGGCGCATGTGTATGAAGCGTATGCGGTGTACGGGAATGCCGCGGGCGCGGGACGGTTCACTATCGGTACGGGGGCGAACCCGGCGCCGGCGTGGGCGATTCTGCCTCAAGTTTGGGTGAACAATTACGAGGGCGACGAGCTGTACAGTTACGAACTTTCGTTGCCCAGCACTTGGGTGACAGTAGTCGCGCCGGGTTGCACGTTCCACACGCCTTACTGGACAGGGTCACCGACGAACGCAGGATTGCAGTCGGCGATCAATGACATTGAAAGTTGCCGCACGGCTAGCGGGGCTGGCATCAAGCTGGATATTCCGCCGGGGCTTTATACGTCGGCCAATGGGATTGTTATCCCGCAGACGAGCAGTAGTGCGGCGAGCAGCTTTTTGATTCTGGATTCGACGCAAGACGCGAGTCTGCCCAATGGACAGATCGTTTGCGCCCATGGCATGCAGGATAATCTGGCGACTTCGACTGACATCGGGCTGGACAATCCTGATTGCGCGGGGGACGCGATGTACTACGAGCTGGGAACTGCTATCACGAGCATTCCCGCAGGTGCATTCACGCTGGCGAACGGAATAGCGAGCAATACTTCGAACTACAACGACGTGGCATATATGTGGACGGCGGAGTGTTCTGGGGCAAACTGCGCGGCTGTAAGCTTTTGCTCACCGGTGGCAGGCGGTTCGGTGTCGACTTGCGCTAGTTCTACTGTGGCTCCTAATCACTGGTTGATCGAAGATATGGAAGCGCGCATGAGCGTTGGCAATACTGGAAATGCCAACATCATCAATCTGCCGGGGTCTGGCAGCGAGACCAGTCTGACGGAGATGCCGCAACACATTCATTTCCGCAAGATATGGCAGCATGGCGACTGGACATCACTCGCCGCTGGAGCGAATTCGATTTCAGCGGGGATGGCCATCAACTGCCTGTTCTGCTCGCTGGTGGACTCGCAGTTCAGCCAGAATTTACGGCCTGGAGCGGAAGGGCACAGCGTATCGGCGCAAGGCCAGGGTCCTTACAAATTCGATCACAACTGGCTGGAGGGGCAATCGTCGGGAATTTTTGCGGGAGGAGCAGAAAGTTCTTCGGCTTATGCGATCTTTGGATTAGTACCTTTTCAAGATGTTGAAATACGCCGCAACCGCATTACGTTTCCCTATGCGTGGCTAGGCATTACCAATTCAACGTGCGGCACACACGCAAATTTCACAATTCCGCCGAGTAATCCTAACTGGGGCTGTACGACTACCTCAGGGTACAGCATCGTTCGGAAGAACATTGAAGAGATCAAAAGCGGAGAGCGCGTTCTGGTAAGCGGAAATATTCTTGAGAACTCCGATGATTCGGGCGGCCAGTCTGGGGTCACGGATGATTGGAACGTTCAGAACTACTTGCTCAACTATCAACTGGCGATGAACGATATCAGTTTCTTCAACAACATCGTGAGGAATAGTTGTGAGGGATTTGAGGTGGATGGTTCGAACCCCAGCAATAATGCGGGCGGCGGAGCGGCCTTTCCATTCCGCCGGGGATGGTGGGCGAACAATCTTTTCTATAACACATCCGTGACTAATCCTGGGTGCAGCGAAGTCAGCGGCAACAATATGGAATTTGGCGCTCCGCAGATTCAGTGGCAGGGGACGGTCACGATGAACTCCAACGGAACGGCCACGTTCGTGGCCAACTGTTCTGTGAACGGAGGATCCAACGGATATAACGGGGGAACCTGCCAAGGGCAGATTAGCGGGGGCGCGGTTGTGACTGCGGGTACGGGCTGCGTAGCGGGGAGCCTGACGATCGGAGCACCGAACCTGGCGGGAGGCGCGCAAGCGACCGGAACCTATCAATGCTCGAGCGGCGCAGTGAGCGGGGTCACGATTACAAACAATGGTTCAGGATATACGAGCGTTCCGGCAGCGACAATTGCTACGGGAACGGGAACGGTGAGCGTCACCCTGCAGAATACATCGAGCGTACCTGGCGCCGGCGAGCAGGTCATGGACGTCAGCGCGGGAGATTCGGTAGCGATTACGATGTGCCAGTCGGTGCCCGGGTTCAACGTTCCGACGACAACGTTCTCCGGGATTGCTTATCCATCTGGTGTTGGTCCGATAGTCACTTCTGGTTCGACTGCGTGGACGGGGACATACAGCACGAGTGGCACGACAGTAAGTTACGCGTGGAGTGGGGTAAGTGCGGGAATCAGCGACGCGTCCGGCTATTGCACGCTGAGTTCGCTGAGCGGCAATCCGCAAAATGTTAACCTCACGCACAACACCTTTATCAGCGACTCGCAGACAGCGATGGGCGGCGTTACTCACCTGAGCCAGCCCAACTACGGCAAGAACGATATATTCCAGAACAACATTATTGTTCTTGGAGCGGGGAGCGGGAACGATGGCTGGTGGGGATCGGGCCGAAGCGAGGGAACGCCGACCGAAACTTTTTACTTCGACACGACTTCGGCGACCTTCGACCACCTCGTGTTTCCAGGGCGCACAGCGTCTCTGTACAGCTTCTACTGCAATAATCCGCTGGCGATTTGCGGCACGCCGGTGATGTACTTTCCGGCGACCGCTTACTGCGCGGGGGCGACGTCAACATCGGCCTGTGTGGGATTTACGGGGGCGATGAGCGCGACTTCGATGCCGCTGACTTTGCCGGATTATCACAACTACGAATTGCGTTCCGACAGCTCGTTTTATGCGGGGAATACTGAACAGGCCTCAGACGGCACAAGCGTGGGAGCAAATATTCCGGCTATGGATGCGGCGCAGACGCAGAATCTGTTTGTTTGCGGCACGGCTTGCGGATCGGGGCCTTATCCAGACAGTTTGGCAGCGGGCCTTGTGGCAAGTTTCTGGGGCTTCTCAGAGTCGGATACAAACGGCGGGGGATGGCCGACGGTGACTTATGGAATGCAGCGCTTCTGGGATTCGCCGCCGCTGCAGTGGCCTTATCTCAACACAGCTTCTGGAGTGTTTAATTTCACAAGCCTGGACTCGGACTTAGCGCTGGCGTATTCCAACGGCGCGATGGAAGGCATGTACACGCTGGCTCGCACGCCGACGTGGGCGAGTTCTGATCCTACGGATGCCACGTGCAATTACACGGGGAGCGGCGCGGGACTGGGCGACGGAGAGTGCGATGCTCCCAGCGATTTAAACAGCGATGGCAGCGGGGCAGACGCCATTTGGAAAGCCTGGATTACCGCGATTGCAACTCACGTCAACAGTCCGGGATACACAGACACGCATGCGCACATTAAATACTGGGAAATCTGGAACGAGCCCGATACGAAAGCGGTCTGGAATGGGAGCATTGCAGCACTGGCGCGGCTTACGGAAGATGCGAATTGCATTATCACTGGGCGAGGAGTGATTCATGAGAACGGTAATGGGACGTCTACTCCGTGTACGGCGACCGCGATCGATCCGACGGCACAGATCGTGATGGCTTCGGCGCACGCTAAAGGGCCAGCATTGACCTACGGCCAGAACGAGCTTTATTGCAATAACACTTCCGGGATACCGGCGTACGAGTTGCCATGTCCTAATCCCGCGAATGCGATTGCGACGGCGGTGGACATTCTCAACTTCCACATGAAGCCAGGGAGCGAAAGCGGCAATGCGTGTCCGTCTCCGATTCTCTGCACAACCGAATCGGCGATGCAGTGGTACATCGCGAACATTCAAAGTATCCTGCAACCCGCAGAGCTGGCGAAGCCGCTGTGGGATGGAGAAGCGCAATACTCCCCAACTGGTTTTACGAACGCGTACACGGACCCGGATATGGCAGCTTCGTTTATGCCGCGCTTTTATCTGATGGATTGGTCGCTGGGAGTGTCGGGAATTGCGTGGTACTACGCTAGTTCTCAGGCCGAGCCGGCATCGGCGGAGACCTCTTATCAGCAGACTTACAACTGGCTGGCGAACTCGTCTCTGATTACTCCGTGCGCGGCTAGCGGCACAGTGTGGTCGTGCACGATTGTGAACGATGGAACGCCGTCTTTGATTATGTGGGACACGTCGCAGAGTTGCTCGGATGGTGTGTGTACTACGGGGAACCAGACGGTGGGGTCGCAATGGACGCAGTATCAGGAGATGACGACTGCGAGCACTCCGATCACGATCTCGGGACATCGTGTTCCGGTGGGGATCAAGGCGGTTGTGATCCAGTAGCGAAGGGCGGGCGAGAACGCCCGCCCGACAGCCGCCGAGACGGCGGCGCTATAGGCACGGTGAAAGCCGTGCCTCTTTATTTGTTAATCGAAATTGAATTTAGAACAGGAGATAAAACATGAAGAAGACTGGAATGACGAAAGCGTTGGTGGCGGTGATGTTGTGCGCGACGCTGATGTGTTCGGCGTGCTCAACGGCGTGGATTGGCGAAGCGGAGCAGATTGTGGCGGCGCTTATTCCGGGAATCGCGAACCTGGTGACGCTGGTGGCGACGTTGTCGGGGAGTAATGTTTCGGCTGCGGATTTGCAGACGGTACAAAGCGCGGGCGCGCAGGCGGGTTCGGATTTGCAACTGATGCAATCGTTGATCACACAGTATCAGAAGGCGGATGCTGCGGCGCAACCGGGGCTGCTGAACCAGATCCAGGCTGCGATGAGTGCAGTACAAGCGAGCTTGAACGGGCTTCTTCCGGCGCTGCATATCACGGATCCCGCCACGCAGGCAAAGATTACAGCAGTGATTGGAATACTGCTTTCGGAAGTGGAGTCAGTGGCGGCGATCGTGCCGCTGGTGAGTGCGGATGCGTCGCCGGGGATGATGGCTGTGGCGGCGAAACAAGTAAAGAAGCAGCCTCCGCTAACGGCTAGCGAGTTTGTGACTTCGTACAACGCGACGATGACGGCTAAGACCGGCGATGCGGGCTTGGACCATGCTACGGCCGGGATGAGGATTCATTTGCATGGCAAGGTGGCACGCTGGGCCAGTGCGGGGCTTTTGAAGTAAGGGCCGTTAGATTCGCGACTGGGGCATGAGAGTGGCGAACCCCAGAAGCTTCTAACCGCAAAGTTCGCGAAGAACGGCCGGTAAGGACGCGAAGAAGAACCGGCAGGCGGAAATTTCGGCTCGGCATGACAAATGATCGGGGGATGATTTTGTGAGCGACGACTGGAAGTTGCAACATCATGTGCGCTGCGAATGCTCGCGGTGTATCGATCATCCTTCGCAAGCGAAGCCGGGGATCCATGTGCTTCCCGACCGGTTGCATGTGGTAACGATGCTGGAGAATCCGCTGCGTTGGCGGTCGCGTTACTGGAATTATTGGATGTTCGAACGCGAGTGCGAAGCGGCGGGCGCGATTCTGTATACGGCGGAGATTGCGTTTGGAGAGCGGTACTTCGAGGTGACCCAGGCGGGCAATCCGCGGCATTTGCAATTGCGCACTACCAGCGAAATCTGGCACAAGGAAAATGCGCTGAACTTGCTGATCCAGCGACTGCCGGCGGACGCGAAGTATGTCGCGTGGATTGATGCGGACGTGAAGTTCAATCGTCCGGACTGGGCGCAGGAAACGCTGCAGCTTCTGCAACATTATGACGTGCTGCAGATGTTCAGCCATGCGCAGGACATTGGGCCGCATTATGAACCGCTGGCCACGACTCCGGGGTTTTTTTACAAGTGGGTGACGGACCGGCCGAGCCCGCATGATGCGGCGTTCATGCAGCCGAAGCCGGCATACGGCTATTACAGCGTTCACAGCGGGCAATTTTGGCATCCGGGATTTGCCTGGGCGGCGAAGCGAAGCTCGCTGGAGAACGTTGGAATGCTGATGGATCACGCCATTCTAGGGTCAGGGGATTGGCACATGGCGTCGGCACTTGTGGGGCAGGTTCACCGATCTTTGTACTCGGGTTTTTCGCCGGCATACATCCAGTTGTGCCGGGAGTGGCAGGAGCGGGCAGAGAAATATATCCGGCGGAACGTCGGTTATTTGCCAGGATTGGTGAACCATCTTTTTCACGGGGCGAAAAAGAATCGCTCGTATGACCAGCGTTGGAAGTTTCTGGCGCAGTCGGGATACGACCCGCAAGTCGATTTAAAAAAAGATTGGCAGGGACTGCATCAGCTCACCGAGCGCAGCATGATTTTGCGGGATGGAATCCGGCAGTACGCGCGGATGCGGAATGAGGATTCGACGGAAGTGTGAGAGAAGGTGCCAGCTGCCGGCTTTCAGGTTGAATGGCAGTCCTATTCGCGGCTCTCGTGATATTGAGGTGAGATTTGGAGATTGATCTTTATCTATTGCAGCAGTTCGGATCGTTTCTGGATCGGCAGATGGTTATGGGTGACGAAACGGTTCGAGACTACTTAATCGCCGGGTTGCTGAAGATTCGTCCTAAGAGGGGTGGAACCAAGTGGTTGCGTTTGAACCGTGCGCAGCGGGAATATTCGCGGAATTGCGGCAAGCAGAACATCATTCTGAAGGCGCGGCAGGTGGGGATTACAACGTACATCGCAGCGCGATTTTTTCTGCAGACGATCACGCAACCGGGAACGTTAACCGTGCAGGTGGCGCACAGCCAGGAATCAGCGGAGGCGATATTCAACATTGTGCAGCGCTTTTGGGAGAACCTGCCCAAAGCGATACTGAGGGGCGCGCTGGTGAAGTCGCGCTCGAATGTTCGTCAGATCGTATTTCCCCGACTCGACAGCGAATATCGAGTGGAAACGGCTGACGACAACGCGGGGCGCGGGATGACCATTCACAATCTGCACTGTTCAGAGGTCTCACGCTGGCCCCGCGGCGGGATGGAAACGCTGGCTTCTCTCAGGGCCGGGGTGGTGCCGGATGGCGAGATCGTGCTGGAATCAACGCCCAACGGAGCGACTGGGGTTTTTTACCGCGAGTGGCAGCAGGCGATTGAGACTGGTTACACGCAACATTTTTTTCCGTGGTGGTATGACGACAGCTACCGAGTCGTCGCGAAAAAGGGAACGATACTGTCGCCACTGGAGCTGACTGCGGAAGAAAATTTGTTGATGAAGACGCATGGATTGAACGAGGCGCAAATTGCATGGAGGCGCAAGCAATGGAATGCGCTGCGTGGACTGGCAGCCCAGGAGTATGCGGAAGATCCCAGCTCGTGCTTTCTGGCCTCCGGAGAATGTGTGTTCGAACTGGGAGCGATTGAAAAGGCGTTTGGGATGGCTGGGAATGAGACGGCATCGGAAGACAATGGAAGACTTACAACCTGGTTCCCGGCGCAAAAAGGAAGACGATACATCATCGGAGCGGACACGGCAGGGGGCGGATCGGACGGCGATTATGCGTGCGCGCAGGTGATCGAACGGGAGATGGGAATGCAGTGCGCAGAATTGCATGGCCACTTTCCGCCGTTCGAACTTGCGCGGCGGGTTGCGGACCTGGGGCAGAGATATGAGCATGCGCTGGTGGCGGTGGAGCGGAACAATCATGGGTTCGGAGTGCTGGCGTATCTGAATACTCTGGGATACGAAAACATCTTTGAGAAGGATGGCCAACTCGGCTGGTTAACGTCCGCGGCGAGCCGCCCGGCGATGATTGACAATATGGCGGCGGTGCTGATGGCAGAGCCGGAGCTGTTCCATAGCCTGCGGTTGCTGGAAGAGTGCCGGACGTTTGTTCGGCATTCGGAATGGAAACGCGGCGGCTGCCGATGGAACACATGATGATTGCGTGATGGCAATGGCGATTGCGCTCGCAGTGCGGCGGCAGGATGTGGGACGCGGCGTGAAGAAGAGGACGCTAGAGGTGGGGAGCCTTGCGGTGGAGGGGTGAGCTTAGCGAAGTTCATTCGTCACATCGAGTGGGTTGAGTTGGAGTAAGATTGCAGGCCTTGTGGTTGGGTGTCGCCCCTTCGAGGCTTTCGCGGGCAGGAGTTCCTTCGGCTTCCCCCTCGGCTTCGCTTGGGGCTTCGGCAAAACAGGACGGGGCCGCGCCACACGGGCTCTGCCACTTGACGCTTGACATACTCGATTGGTGGAAGCTGTCCAACACGTGCGGCGGATGCGGGGCGGGGCGCAAGGGCATTTGATGCGCTGCTCCGATGGGCAGTTCTATGTGGTGAAGTTCCGAAATAATCCGCAGCATCTGCGGGTTCTGACGAACGAGATGCTGGCGACGCGATTGGCGGAGCGGGCAGGACTGCCCGTGCCTGGGACAGAGGTTGTGGAAGTGGGCGCATGGCTGGTGGAGCATACGGCGGAGTTGAGCATTCAACTGGCGCACAACACAATCCCGTGCCAGGCTGGTTTGCAGTTCGGATCGAGGTATGCGGTTAGTCCGCTGGAAGGGCAGGTGTTTGATTATCTTCCAGTGGAGATGTTTGGCCTGGTGCGAAACCTGGAGACGTTTCCAGGAATGCTCGTGGTGGATAAGTGGACAGGAAACGCGAACGGGCGGCAGGCGGCCTTTTGGAGGAAGTTACGGGAGAAAAAATATACGGCGGCGTTTATCGATCAGGGATATTGTTTCAACGCGGGGGAGTGGACGTTTCCGGATTATCCGCTACGCGGGGTGTATGCGCGGAATGAAGTGTATGAAAGCGTCCGCGGGTGGGAGTCGTTTGAGCCGTGGCTCTCGCGCATCGAAAAGATGGAAGAGGATGTAGTGTGGAGTTTGGCGGGGGAGATTCCTCCGGAGTGGTATGGAGGAGAGTGGGATGAGTTGGAGAAGCTGGTGCGAACTTTGATCACTCGGCGTGGAATGGTGAGAGAGTTGATTGAGGCGTTTCGCGTTTCGCCGCGGCGGCCGTTTCCGCGGTGGAGAGAACAGGCTTAGGACCTTTAACACAGAGGACACAGAGGAGCACAGGGTAGAACATTCATGGCTGATCGGCGACAGCTCGAATTTTTCTTACTGCGGTATGTGCCGGACGCGGTTAAGAATGAGTTCGTCAATATTGGGCTGGTTATGGTCGAGCCTGGTGCGAATGGAGATGGATTTGCGGATGTTCGATTTACGCGGGATTGGCGGCGTGTGCGGTGTTTAGATCCGCAGGCGGATGTCGACATGCTGGCAGCGCTGGAGCGGGACATTCGCGGACAACTGGCTACTACGCGGGAGCGTGAGGTTTTGCTGCGGCGGTTGGAGGATTCGTTTTCGAATGTGATCCAGCTTTCGCCGGCGAAGGGATGCCTGGCGGAGGATCCAGTTGCTGAGATTGAGATGATGGCTTCGATGTATTTGGAAGCGGCGAAGGTTGGAGGCAAGCGGGAGGTTAGCGGGCGGCAGCGGATTCTGGCAGTGATGCGGGACGCGTTCGAGCAGGCCCGAGTCGCGAAGTTTGTTCTTCCGGTGCCGGTGGCGACTTATACCAAGCCGGGTGATCCGTTTCAGTTTGACTTTGGATATCGCGTCGCGGGCGAGATCAAGTTGTTCCATGCGGTGTCTCTAAAAGCGGGAGTGGACTCGGCGGTTTTATTGGCTGCGCGTTATCCACGGATTGCACCTGTCATGTCGAAGGTGGCTGGGGCTGCTCCGATGTTGACGGCGGTTATTGATGACGATTTGGATCGAGCAGAGGAAAGCATTCAGTTTGCGTTGGGCATGATGGAGGACGAAAAGATTCGCATTGCCGTGGCGGCTGAGATGCCGATGCTTGCGGAAGTGGCTCGGCGGGAGTTGAGAGCGTGAGGGGAAGCGACTGGTGGAGGGTATTCTTCTCGTGAGCTTTGGGGGCGGGTTTCTGTGGAATCGATCCAAACAGAGAGGCTTGGTACCCTCGGGGTGTGTGAGACTTGAGATTGTTTTTGTTTGATGTGGCCTTCGTCATCGGAGGCGTAGCGTGTTTGGTTCAAGCGTTTAGAGTTCGATAGTGGTGTTTCAAGTTTGTGTCGCGCAGGCCTCGCTTCGGCGGGGCTTTACTTTTTGAGCGCTCACGAACTGCGCCGGCAGTAACGGAAAAATCTTATGAACATTAAAGAGACGTTGCGCGGCGCTTTGCGCCGGATTGCGGGAGTGTCTTCGGCTGCTTCGTTGGGGAGCGCCGAGAAGAAGCGGCGGACTTTGCCGTTGCCTTCCATTTTCAACGCTTACGGGCCGCCGGGCGACATCATGCCGAAGCCTACGGCTTACAACTTGCGGCGGTTCTCGGAGATTCCGGTGCCGCGGCGGGCGATCAATTGCATTAAGGATCGCATCGCGGGAATGCGTTGGAGGATTCAACCGCGCCAGGGCCTTTCGCTCGAAGCGATTCCTGGCGGAGCGGAGCGTGTGGAGATCCTTACGGAGAACTTCCACTCGCCGAATCCTGACGATTCGTTCCGGTCGTTTTCGGAGCAGGTGCTGGAAGACATCATCGTAGGCGGGTACGGGGCGATCGAGGTGGAGACTTCGGGCGATCCGAAACGACCGTTGTTATTGTGGCCGGTGGACGGTGCGTCGATCCGGATGAACCTGAATTGGGATGGTTCGCCGCAGGGGGCGCGCTACTTGCAGGTCACAGATCAGTCGGGGCCGAAAAGCCAAGTCACTTTGGACGACGATGAGTTGATTTACATCCGGCTGAATCCGCGGACGCATACTCCATTTGGTTTGGGACGGCTGGAAGTTGCGTTTGAAACGATCAACGCGTTTCTGGGCGCACACCGGTATGCGTCGCGGCTGGCGTCGAACTCGGTAGTGCAATATGCGCTGTGGCTGCAGGATTTGACTCCAGAGCATCACGAGCGACTGATTCGCTGGTGGCAGGATGAGATTGAGGGCACTGGGCGAGTGCCGATTCTTTCGGTCGAAAGCAAACCGGAGGTGCTGCGGTTCGGCGGAGGCACCGATGCTGATTTGCGATTGCAGTGGCAGGAGTTTTTGTTGCGAGTGATCGCGGATGCGTTTGATCTGCCTCCGTTTTATTTGGGGGTGGAGGCTGACGTTAATCGTTCGACCGCTGAAGAATATAACGACCTGGCGTTTCGGCAGGCGATTGTGCCGACGGCGCGACTGCTCGCGGAACATCTTACGCGGGACGCGATTCAAAAACGGCTGGGATGGAACGATCTGGAATTTGTGTTTGCGGAGTTGGATACGCAGGATCCGCTGGAAGAGGCGCAGATTCAACAGATTCTTCTGCAAAACGGCGTGTTGACGGTGAATGAGGTTCGGAGGATGCGGGGGTTAGGGGATTTGGACGCGCCAACTGTAGCTGTCGTCAAGGCAAGTTCGTAGGAAGAAGTTCTTGCGCATGGGCTGCGGGAGCGATGTTGGCTTATGCGAGAGGAAAGACGATTTTTGGGTGGAATAGCGTACCAGCTACTCGAGTGGCTATAGCAATCAGGTCTCTTTGCCCTTGGAAGACTTTGACCTGGCGAGCGCGGGTATGTTCTGGGAGGTTGATGGGGCGTCCGGTGAGGATGCGAGCGACGGTTGGTTCGTCGGCGGTGACGGATGGGAATTGGGGCAGAAGTTGGCGCGGGTGAACGAAGAGAGCTTCAAGTATTTCGGGGCGAGAAAAAGCGGGTTCCTCACCGGGCTTGGCGCCCGGTTCGGAATGACAACTTTTTCTGGGTCTCGCGCTCGATCGCTCCTGAAACACTTGCGCAGCATTTTGGATCTTACTCCTTTGTCCACTTTTGGATTCACTCAATTTGTTTTCAATTTCTTCGAGGGTGTGGGCTTGAGTGATTTCGAATTCAGCTACGGCAATGCGGCGCAGGGATTCCAAGTGCGCTCCGCAGCCTAGTTGCTGACCCATTTCGTGGGCTACAGAACGCATGTAGGTTCCCGATGCTACGCGGGCGCGGAAGGTCGCGCGGTCGCCTTGGACGGTTGTGATGATGAACTCTTTGATCTCTACCTGCACCGGCTTGAGAATTACTTCTTGTTGTTTTCTGGCCAGCTTGTAGGCGGGGACACCTTGAATTTTCTTGGCTGAGAATGGCGGCGGGACTTGGTCGATCACGCCGATGAATCTTGCGGAAAGATTTTGCAGAGCCTCCAGGCTGAGATCAGGTTTGCGGCCCTCTGGAGAGTCGGGGGCGGCTGTACCGACATTTGCCTCAAGGGGTTCGCCATCGGCGTCGTAGGTGTTGGTGGCGAAGCCGAAGCGGATTACGCCTTCATAAGTTTTTTCGGATACGGTATAGAACTGCGCCAGTCGGGTTAAGCTGCCGGTGACAAGAGGGAGCACGCCCGTGGCCAGGGGATCCAGCGTGCCGAGGTGACCGACAGAGCGCTGGCCTAAAATTCGGCGCAAGCGGTTGACCACATCGTGCGAGGTCCAACCGGAGGGCTTGTCTACGATGATGACGCCATTCATGAGAGGATCGGACGATTTGGTAATTTAGTAATCGGGTAATTTGGCAATTTGAAACCCTTGCGCCGGCTCGATCAAATTTTTAGATTACTCGATTGCTGATTTACTCAATTACCAAACTAACAGATTTCTTATGCTTCCTATTCGCGACGATCAGCCTCGGTATAGCACGCCGTGGGTGAATTATTTTTTGATAGGGATGAATCTGCTGATTTATTTGTTCGAGGCTTCGCTTGATCCGCGGAGCCTGGACTCATTGGTTCGGCAGTTCGGCGTGGTTCCGGCTGATTTGTCGGCATTTCTTTCAGGCTCGCCGGCGCACCCGCTGGTGGCGATCGTGCTTCCGTACTTTACATCGCTGTTTTTGCACGGGTCGTGGATGCACGTGATTGGCAATATGTGGTTTCTCTACATCTTTGGCGACAATGTGGAGGACTACCTGGGACACTTTAAATACCTAGTGTTTTACCTGCTTACGGGTGTGCTGGCAATGGCCACGCACGTCGCCATGAATCTGCATTCGACGGCGCCGGCGGTGGGAGCTAGCGGAGCTATTTTTGGAGTGCTTGGGGCGTATTTTGTCCTGTATCCCAGGGCGAGAGTGTTGACGTGGATCTTTGAAGTCCTGATCCTTGTGGTTTGGATACCGGCGTGGGTAATCCTTATTTATTTTTTTGTCCTCAATTTTCTAAGCGGGACTCAGACGCTGCTTGCCATACATCAACAGAACATGGGTGGCGTGGCGTTCTGGGCGCACGTTGGCGGATTTATTTCTGGAGCACTGCTGGTGAAAGTGTTTGGTGAGCGAAAGCTGCGGTATCCGTACGCCGTGCAATGATGGCGGCGGTTATGGGATTTCAGCAGATCGCTATGGGTCGGTTCGAGTTTTAGTGGGCCACACTTCAGTTTGCGGCTTTCACCTTTCTTAGCGGATTCACTAACAACTATTTGAGTTTGATAACGGCGCAGGGCTTGTGCATCGGCGCAAGCAGGCGCACGGGCTGGAGTGTGCCACATGTCTCTTAATACCGCAGGCTTCGATAGAGACGGAAAGACGGAGGAACAAAAGGAATCGAAATGATTGAACTGAAAAGTATGGCCGTAGCAATGCCGGAGGTGGTTGGGCACCCGAACCGGGCTGCGTTTTCTGGAGTATTGACGATGGTCGATGTGCCTTCGGAGCGGGCGCCTTCAGGTTCAAGAGGGCATCTGGTGATGCTTACGAGAAAAGCGGCGGAGGCGGCGCTGCCTTCTTTGCTGGGGATGGCGCTGGATTATTCGCCTGCGCTCGACCGGCATGATGTGCGGTGCAAGGTGGGAGTGATCACGCGCGCAGAAATCGTGGGACGAAATGTTGAGTTGGGTGGGTATCTGTTTGCGCGCGACTTTCCCGAGATCGTCGAAGAGATTGCTAGGTCGCGACCTCGAGGGGGTGGACAAGCGAGCGATTCCTTTCGGGCAAGGATGGTGCAGGCCGGAGTAATCCATGCGGCTGTTGGTCCAGCGGAGTTGGAAAGCAGAATGGAAGGGTCACGATTGAGGGCTTCGCTGCGAGCGGCGGTGAAACGGATTCGCAATTTAGCGGCGATGAGGCGGGGGGCGATTAACAAAATAGGACTTGCGTCCGAAGCTGGTCCGACGATACGTGCTGAGGCATCGTCATCGGCTGGGCCCGCGGGGCTCGGATTGTCTTATGAAGTTACCGCGGTACAGATTGCAGATACGCGGGCGCCGATTTGGATGCTGACTAAGGTGACGTTCACCGGGGCGGCGATTTTGCGGAGGGATAAGGCAGCTTACCAGGATACGTGGATCGAACTGGCCTGAATTTGCGGCGAGACGAAAAGATGCAGATCGTCGCTGAACAAGTCGAACGACTGACGTCCCGATCGAAGATAGTCGCACGGGCGCACACTTCGAAATGAGGGAAACGGTTTTTTGTAGTTTGCATAACGGAGGAATGAGCATGAACGAAGAGATGGTGCAGCAGTTGATGACGACGGCGGAACGGCTGGCGAATGCGGCTGAATCGTTGGATCGTGTGCTGGGGCGGCTGGATGCGCAGCAAGAAGCGCTTAACACGAAAGTGGATCGGATTGTCGCGGCGGTGGAAGAGCAGCCGGCGTATGACATGGCGGCGCGCGGGGATGGCGGGAGGCATTTGCAGGAGCGCTTGGTTGAGTTGGAGAAATCGAATGCGGACTTGAAAGCGCAGGCGGCGCGGATGGTGCGGAAAACGCTTCCACCGATGGTTTCGGCGATTCTGGCCAAGAGCTGCGATGAGTCAGGCAGTGAGAAGCTCGACAAAGCTGTCCTGGACAAGACGCTGCAGAGCCTGAGTGTTGAGCAGCGGATCGCGGTTAAGTCGGAGCTGGCACGGGCAGGGATTATCGAGTAGCAGGCTTCGGCACTCGGGCTTCGGTAAACGGTGGCGCGACTTTGGTCGTGCCTTTTTGTTTGCCCTGCGGGAATGTGCCACACGAAATGGGCTTGCAGAATCAGCCCAAGACATCGAAGACGACTCCTTGCCGAGCCGTTGCTGGATATCCGGCAGACATGGAGTTCTTCGACCGGGGAGGTGCTTCACTTCGCGAAGCACCTCCCGCGCTCAGGATGACGGGGCGATTTGGCAAAGCAACAACGCAATCGAATTTTGATCGTTGGAAAAATCAACACAGGAGAAAACATGAGAGGACAATTTGTAGATTTGTACGCATCGGCCGACTATCTTGGGCCGGGCGCAATTGAAGTTGACCGGTATCAGACGGAGATCTTCGATATCGTTCGGCGCCGCGGAGTGTTTGGGCAAAGGATCAAACAGGTTCCTGCAACCGGGCATCCGTCACGATTTTTCGAAGAAACTGCAATCAGTTCGCCCACGGCGGCTCAGGCATTCGTCGATCCGCGAAACATCACGCCGACAGTGGGATCGCCAACTCGAGTGGAGCTGGCGGTGCCGCTGAAGGCTCTGGTTTCGCAGATCAACTACAACCTGTTCGATCTGGAAATGACGGCTCAACAAAGCCAGTTCGCTTATTTGCAGGCGAAGGATCTGGCCGATTCGGTGGACGGACTGCTGCGCACGCACGATGTGGCGCTGTGGAACGGCAGCGATACGTCACTCAGCGCGCCGACGACCTTGCAGTACTTCGGCGTGATCGGGCAGATTGTGGCCGGCGGAAACACAACAACGATCGGAACTACTTCGAGCATCGTGGACGGAATCAAGGGCACGATTGCTGCGATGGTTTCGAGTTCGGCGTACGCGGTAAGGCCTACGGCGATCTACTCCAACCCGGTGCTGTTGGACCTGATCGACCGGGAGATGAAAGCAGAATTCAACGTGGTGCTGACCACTGTGGAAATCACAGGCGGTTTGCGAGTGAAAGCGTTGAGCACACAGGCAGGCGATCTGCCGCTGATTCCGGATTGGGCGGTTCCTTATACAGGGACTCCGGGTTCGGGCACTGCGGTACTGCCGGCTTACATCGTGTCGGAGGACTTGATCGAGTATCACTGGCTGACCGATCCGAATCCGAGGGTGTTCAAGCTGGGGCTACCCAATGCATTAACCCAGCAGATGGTGGTCGTGAAGTTTGGGGCACCTGTGGTGAAGGGGGCGAACTTTGCGCATTACCAGGTGAACATACAGCGGTAGGAAACCGTCGTTGGTCGTTGGTCGTTAGTCGTTGGCCGCTACGAATCTCGTCGTCGCCAACGACATACGACTGACGACCAGCGACATCTTTTTGCGATCGAGAACTGAGAACTCAATATGAATTATCTCGCGACAACGGATTATCTGACTTATGGGCTGGATGCTACGACTGATCCATCGTGGATCACGGCGGCTTCCGCGATCATTGACGCGCACTGCCGGCGGGTGACGCTGGGCGTGAACCAGTATGAAGAGCGACTGAAGATGCCGCCGGATCTGAATGTCGTGCGGGTGAGTTACCTGCCGATGGTAACCGTCGCACCGGCGACTACACCGATTGTGACGCTGCAGGGGCGTTACGGAATGCCGCGAAGGGGGGAATGGCCGTTTCCAGAGATGAGTCTGGAGTTCGCTTTGGCTTTTTCGCTGCCGGGGATGTGGACGGCGATTGATCCGACAACGATTGATATTTGGGCGGACGGTGGCGAACTTACGTTTCCGATCAATGCGTTGGATTTGTTCTTCAATGAAGTGGATGTTGTCTACAACGCGGGATGGAGTCCGATTCCGACGCCTGTGCAAGTAGCTTGCGCACAGATCGTGAAGAATGCACAGGCTACGCCGGGACTCAATGTGCAATCGAGCCAGATCAACCAGCTACGGCTGCAATATTTCGGACCTACGCTGGTGGATGACATGGTGCGCAGCTTGTTGGCGCCCTATGTAGCGCAGAAAGGCGCGTGAAAACCGTCGTTGGTCGTTGGTCTTTAGTCGTTGGCCAGGCCGGACTGGCGGAGTTGCGAACGGAGGGAATCATTATGGGGAGCGGAATTTGTGGTGCGGCTTTGGTTCGGGCAGCTAATGCGATGTTGACGGCGCTGGGCGGAGACCAAGTTAGTTTGCTGTTGCCAGCGATGGCGACGGCAAGCGACGCAGCGGGTCAGTTGGGATTGGTCGATCCTGGAGTGCAAAGCGTCATTATCGCGCCGGTCGTGGCAACCAATTTGCCGACTGGAAACCTAGGGCCGACCCGACGAATTGAATTCACTCTGCCGGCTTCTGCGGTTGATGTGCAGTTGCCCACGCTCGGTATGGGTTCGGCGGAAGCTCTTTTCAATGCTGTCCTTGGGTTGGTGTACGACGGCGATCTTTTCCATATCGAAGCTGTCGTCACCGAGAATTTTGCAGGGACTGCTTATTTCTATGTGGTAACGGCAGTGGAGTAATAGGAGCTTCTGGCTTCTGGCTGCTAGCTCTTAGTCAGTAGTGTTTGCCTTCGGTACACGCGTCGAGTCGACGCCCGGACGAGCAAGCAGGGACTCGACCTTCCGACTTTCGCTTCCAACGAATAATAACTTTCAAGCTCAAAGCTCGAGGCTCGAAGCCAGAAGCTAGAAGCTAGAAGCTGGTGTTCATGCAATTTGCCAAAGATAGTTTTTTTCTTGCGCTACAGCAAAGGCTGGCGGGATTAAATCCGGCGCGAACGGTGACGATCAATGGGGCGACGGTGCCTGCGGTCGTGGTGGTGGAGAATCTGCCACCGGCGTCGGCAGAGCCGCAGCCGAACGCGTTCTACATTGAGTGGGGTTCAGCGGCGGTGGTTGATGGGGGCGCCGGGAACGCTGCGCTGATGAGCCTCAATTGTGTGATTTCGTATTACACATTGGGAACCGTGCAAAGCATGGTGGATCGCGGGCGATTGTTGGGACAGCTCGACAACGAGCTGCTGGGAATTTGCCAGCCCACCAATACCGAGAAGTATGACTACACGCAGTCGCCAAGCGCTGACCTTGGCACCAGCGTCTTCTGGAATCAACCAGCGTTTCAGGAAGCGACAACGAGCGGGGTTGAGGACAACACGGCGGCCTATCAGGGGCGCGCTGTGCGCCGGGCGATCTATGAGCAAGCCCATCAGGATGGGCGCGTAGAGCGGCGGGCCGAGCTTACCGTTTTCTTCTTTTCGGAGGTGACATTGTTATGAGCACTTCTCCACTGCGCTCGGCCATGATTCCGGTGACTCGGCAGATGCGTGCGTACTTTGCGCCAGTGAACCGGATAACAGAGACTCCAACTATTTTTGATCCGGCGGCTAGTGGAGTGTTCGCGCTCGATGCGCCGCCGGCTCCATGGCTAGATTTGGGATGGATCGAAGGCTTCGAGCGCTACTACGACACACCGACTGACGTGGTGCGGTCAGGAGCGAATGCTTTGCCGTCGGTGCAATTTCGAGGGCCGATCGAGGCGAGAGTGGAGTTCGACTTTCGCGAGTGGGGAAAGTTGCAGATGGCATTAGCGGGCGGGTCGGAACACATGAACGTGCTGGCAACGAGCCCGAGCGCGACGCCGGCACCATCGGGGGGAACGCCCATTCCGGCAGCGGCCGTGCTCGCAGGTTCGACGGCGAGCGAACTTGTTTTTGGTATTGACGTTGTGAGTGCGTTCGTTGTCGGAAATCTGATCGCCGTGGATGTGGACTATCAACAGCAGATTGGATACGTAGGATCGGGGATTTCCGCAGCGTATGTAAGCAGCGCCGCGATGGTGAATAACGATCTGAATTATGTGCGGCGAGTGACGTTCAACGTGGGGCGCGTTGTGGAAGTGACGGCGACCTCGGTGATTCTCGCACAACCCCTGCTCGCGGGAGCTCCGGCAACCGGAGCGTCGGCGCAGGTTGTGGCCGCTTTCGTTGACCGGGAAGGCGGGTCGTTCTTTCAAGAATGGTCGGCGCTGTTTGTGGCCGAGCCGGAATCGGGTGGTCGGGTGTGCTTCTACTATCCGCGGCTTAGCCCGAACCCTGGCGCAGGAACTGGAGGCGTCACTTTGAAGTCTGGCGCGGGATGGAAGCCTCCGAAAAGCGGAGGCGCGGCTAAGACGAGTGGGACGTCGAACACGCAGGGCAACGGCACACGGAGTTCGTCGCAAAAGTTTCTTCGGGAAGATTTCGAGGAGATTGCCAGACCTCTGAGTTCGCTTGGTTTGCACGCCTCGTTTATCGCGCTGCCGTTCACGGATACCAACGATGGGCAGACGGTGTTGTGCTATCGAAGTTACTTTCCGGCGGCGATGGCAGCGGTGTACTGAGGGGCAATTAGGACACTAAGCCCGTCACAAACTGTTTAGGGGATAAGCGAGTTCCCGTGTTGGGAAACTGCGATAAGAGCGCGCAGTCTTGAACCCTGAGTGCGCTCGGACTGTGCCAATCTAAACGTACTGTCTTTCGCCAAACAACCGAGTGAGAAACGCTCACGATCTGCAGCGACCTAAGTTGCAGATGAACGCGTAGGTGTCGCGGGCGAGAAAGGTAGCATTCACAACCGAGATGAAACTGACTATCGACAATCTTCAGGGGCAAGGACCGCAAGATTATACGGGAGCACTGGACGGAACAAAGATCCCCAAGATCGAGCGCAAACTCAATCAGCCGGCGGAACTGCAGTTCAGTTTATTGGCGAATGGGCCGGGGTTTGTGATTCCGTTGACGGACGCGCGTGTGACCTTGGGAAAAACGAATGGGAGCGATGTGTTTACGGGATACGTGACCGCCGCTCCGCAGTACGAATATCTGGGCTGGGGAGAGCAAGGTCCAGTGTATCGCTATAACGTAGTGGCCCAGAGTGACGAGGTCTTGCTCAATCAGAAGGCATTGCCGAACCGATCCCCTTTTGTTGACCGGAGCGCGGGTAACGCGCTCCAGCAACTGGCGCAGGACTTGTTGCCGGGATGGTTCGACACCAGCGCGGTGCAGGATGTAGACACGCTGGCCAGTTACGCAGTGAACCCGCAAATGAACTTTTCTTTTCACGCGGCGGAAATCGCGCTGGCCGCACGAGGAAGTTTCCGCACGATGAATGGCGCGCTGATTCTGGCGCCGGTGGGGGCAACGGCGTATGCGCTGAATGAGAGTGATGCGAACTTTTCTCCGGAGGGATTGTGGCTGAGCAGTCCAAACCTGCTGGCAAATGAGTTGACCGTGATTGGAGAAGACGAACCGCAAGCCTACGTGCGCGATTATTTTGTTGGGAACGGCGAAAGTCTCAAATTTTACCTCTCGCAGAAACCGTTTGCGCAGGCGAAACCTGCGCTGATTGACGAAGAGTATCTGGGACCGGGCCTGGATCCTACGACCTGGGTGGTGAGCGATCCGTCTTCTGCGGTTTCGGTCGTTGCGCAGACGCTGCAGATAGCGGGCGGTACGGGCGTAGACGGGCAGACTACGGTGAGTTTTATCGAGCAGATCGAACTGGGCGGAGCATTGGAGTTGCAACACGGCGATGTGAGCTTTACTGCTGCATCGCAGGGCGTGCTGGGCGGGCTTTATGCGGGAGCGATCTCGGCGGCGGGATGTCTGGCGGGGTTTCAGATTACGCCGTCGGGCACGGGCTCGACTATTCAGGCTTTGATTAGCGGGACACTCACTGGGCCTGTGATCGCAACGACGGCAGGGCACCAGTATTTTTTTACGACCTACTTGTATTCAATGGAAGTGTATCGCAGCGGAGAGATTTATCACTCATCGCTGCATCCGGCGGGGAATGGATGGGGCGGCGCCGCAGTGACGGCGGATGTGCGGTTCGTTCTCGAAGTGCAGGACATCGATCCGAGCGACCCGGCCACATTGGTGGGGCCGGCGACCGTGTTGTATGACAACGTCATCGCGAGTGCGCCGGGATTCTGCACTTATGCGTTGGTGGATGCGGTCAGCATGCAGTGCAGCATTGCCTATACGTATGTGGCGCATATTTCGCTGGCGGAGGTGCGCGCCGCAGTGCAGACTTCGCCAACGGAATACGCACCGTACGTTACGCAACTGGTGGGCGCGCTTTCGGATGGAGCGCAGTGCGAGATCACGAGCGATCCCTCGCTGGATTTTTATCCGCAATATGTTCCGGCGCTGAATCAACTGATCGTGGCAAGCTATCGGGGGTCTGGACGAGCCGTGGCGCAAGTCGAGAACGCGGCGAGCGTGGCTTCGTTGCAGAATGGCGCGGATGACGGAACGCGAGGCGCTGTGCGGTCAGCGAAGACTCCGAGCGCGCGTACCGATGTTGATTGCGAAAATGCGGCGCTGGCAATTCTGGATGATTCTTTGGGAACGGCGTGGTCTGGAACTTACGAGACCTGGAGCGATTTTCTGCCGAGTGCGGCGGCGGATATTTTTCCGGGCGATGCGATCGCGGTGAATGTTCCATCGCGAGGCGCTTCGTTTACGGCCATCGTGCGAGAAGTGGGAATTCAAGTTGCAGATCCGGCAGACGATCGCGGGTTCTACGACATCGGATTCGCAAATGACTTGGCAGCGCCGTTGGCGATTGAGTATGGTGCCAGCGCGACAGTGATTGCGCTGCAGGACATGCCTCCACTGCTGGAGACGACGCAGGTGGGAGCCTACTACCAGGTGGACCTGACGGAGGCGCAGATCACGGCGGTGACGTCGACGACGGTTTCGGTAGATGCAGGGATGGCGCCGCCGAGCGGCGGTGGAATCGAGGTTCGGGAAAATGATTATGGATGGGGTCAGGCTAACGATAGAAATCTGCTGGGACGCTTCAATACCGAAACTTTTACTCTGGCCCGGCTGGCGGAGACGCAGGACTACTTCCTGAGGCTGTATGACAGTTCTTCGCCACCAAAATATTCACGCTATTCGGCGGCGCTGCATGTTGATTATCCGTTATAGGTTTTTCGCGACGGGGGATACAGCTTATGGGAGTCAGCGATAGGGAGTTGATACTTAAGGCAATCGACATCGAGTTCCAGCGAGAAGTGCTCGACAAGTTAGTACGGCTGGAAACGAAGATGGACGCGCTGGTAGGGAACGGGCAGCCGGGGCGGATGAAAGTGACTGAGGACAAGGTGGCCGTATTGGAGCGGAACGATTTGCGCAACAGCGTCCACAACCGAATTGTGAATGGGGCGATTAGCGCCGGGATCAGCGTGGCCGTTGCCTTACACAAGTACTGGCTGAAGTAGTTTACTTAGACCAAACAAACAGGAGAACAAGAATGAGCACGGTACCAAGCACAACAATCGTCACGAATCTTAAAAATGTAACCGCACCGACCGCAAATACGATTGCGGATGCGACTGCGGGTGGACTCGACATGCCAGGGATGCTGGCTTTGTCATTGATGAAGGCTTACGAACTGAAGGAGTGCCTGACTCTGATCGTTGCAAAGACAGACAGCGCAGATCCGAACCTGACGACACTCAACGATGTTTTGGCGAGTCTTACCTAGAGATTGTGGCAGCCTGGCCGCGGAAGCGGTCCGGCTGCCGCACGATTTCCTATGAGCCGTGAAAAATCTTGAAGGAGGAAGTTATGGATTTCTTATCTCAATTACTGCGGGGGATTGCGTTCGTTCCCGCGCTGGTGAACGGAATCGAAGGGTTGTTCGGGAACAAATCCGGGGCCGAGAAAAAAGATGCGGCGATGTCGTTTTTACAGAGTGCGCTGGCCATGACAGACGCCGTCGCCGCCCGGGAGATAATTGCGCCTGATAAATTTCGCGACGGTATATCTAAAATTATCGACGGCACGGTGGAGTGCCTCAACGCGAGTACCTGGTGTCAGAAGCCGTCAACCCCAAGTTCCCAGCCTTCCGCGTGATGTGTGTTAGCCGACCTCTTCGTTCCAATTCTCCAGTGTCTTCTTCACCAATGCCATGAACTGATCGGCGACGGCACCGTCTATGAGGCGGTGATCGTAGCCGAGCGTCAGGTGAACGACTGAACGGATGGCGATGGAGTCGTTGCCTTCTTTGTCTGTGACCACGAGCGGCTGCTTGGTGATTCCACCCACTCCCATGATCGCCGAGTTTGGCTGATTGATGATGGGCAGACCGAAGACGGCGCCGAACTGGCCCGGGTTGGTAACGGTGAATGTGGAACCCTCGACGTCTTCAGGCTTGAGCTTCTTGGTGCGGGCGCGTTCGCCAAGGTCGGTGATACCGCGCTGCAGGCCGAGGAAGTTGAGGTCCCCGGCATTTTTGAGGACGGGGACGATGAGTCCCCAATCGAGGGCGACCGCGATGCCGACGTTGATGTTGCGGTGGTAGCGGATGCTGTCGCCTTCGAGCGAAGCATTGATAATCGGCCACTGCTGCAACGCGATGATGGCAGCTCGCACGAAGAATGGCATGAAGGTGAGGCGGACGCCATGGCGCTGCTCGAAGCCGTTCTTGTGTTTGGCGCGCAGGGAGACGATGCGGGTGAAATCCACTTCGTACATGCAGTGGACGTGAGCGCTGGTGCGGCGCGACTCGATCATGCGCTGGGCGATGATCTTGCGCATGTTCGTCAGGGGGACTAGATCGCCTGGATAGGTTGCGGGTGCGGGGCGGGATGTAGGAGGCGTGGCTGGCGGCGATGACGGCGCCGCCTCGCTGCGCTCGGCGGGACGGACGGAGGCGTCTGCCCCTACAGGGGCAGGCTGCGATCCCTGGCGGTCTATAAAGGCTGTGATGTCCTGCTTGGTGATGCGGCCACCTAGCCCGGTGCCGGAAACTTGCGAGAGGCTCACACCGCGCTCACGGGCGATTTTGCGGACGAGCGGTGAGGAGCGGGCTTCTTCGTCATCGGCTGGTTCCTGTGGCGGTGTGCTGGCAGTCGGAGCGGGGGTTGGAGCTGCAGCGGGCTTCTTTTCTTCCTTCTTTTCTGGAGTCAGCTTTTCCGGCCCTGACTTTTCCGGCGTCGCGGCTGCGGGCGCCGATTTCGCTGGCGCGGCGGCTTCGCCATCTGCGGCGATGGTGCCGACCACGGTATTTATGCCGACGGTCGTCCCCTCAGTGACTTTTATCTCTTGCAGAACTCCTGAGGCTGGCGCGGGAATTTCTGCATCGACCTTGTCGGTGGAGATCTCGAAGAGCGGCTCGTCGCGCTGGACCTTGTCGCCCGGCTTCTTCAGCCACTTGGTGATAGTGCCCTCGACGATGGATTCGCCCATCTGGGGCATGATGATGTCAGTCGGCATGATTTCCTTCCACGCAGCCCACGGTTCGGACAGAGGGCCCGATGCAAACGAATATTATATCGTTTGCAGGAGCCGGAACGGAAAGTTGAATGTGGACCCGAGCCCTTCGTTCGAGAAACTGAAGGGCGTTCGGTTCTAGTGTTTGTGTTCGTCCTTTTCCTCTTCGCCGCTTGGCGCGGTTACTCCGAAGGTGGTCTTCCAATAATCCTGAACAGCGGGCGGGAGTTTTTCCATGTGAGACAAGAAGCTGGTGATCTTCCACATGTCCTGCGCACTTAGAGTTTTTTCCCACGAGGGCATGCCGGTATAGCGAACGCCGGTGCGGATGGTATAGAAGAGGTGCCACTCGGGGTCATCGGGCGGATCGGAAACCAGATTCGGAGCGGGCGGGTAGAAAGACTCGGAGAGCGAAGCGGGCTTGCGGTCGAGCGAGCCGTGACAGACGGCGCAGTTCATGGTGTAAAGCTTCATGCCGTCCTCAAAATTCTGATCGCTGGGCGGCACGGGGTTGGCGACGTGTGGAGCGTGGCGCTCCATGGAAGCATCGACGGCTCCCATGGCGATGCGGTGCTCAAGGTGCGGCGGGGCAACGTTCGCGTTGGTGGGGAGAAATCCGAGCATGGCGATGCCGAGGCCGCCGAGAATAAGCACGAGAAGAGTGACAATTACTCCGAGAATGAACTTACCCATGAAGCCTCCAAGAGCAACTATTGTGGCAGATGGCTAGGGTAGTCCGCCAGTTGCCTCTCGCACGGGCTCACTGACCATTGAGGCATTTTTCCTATCAATAAGCTTTCAGCTTGCGTGCTTCGCGTACCACACCTTCTACCTTCGGGAGGTAGTGCTCTTCCTGCGGGGGCGAGAATGGGACGGCGGAGTCTAATCCTGTGATGCGAACGATGGGGCCGTCGAGATCATCAAAAGCTTCTTCGTTAATGATGGCGGCGATTTCTCCGGCGAGGCCTCCAGTGCGCGAATGCTCGTGAAGGATGATCACCTTGTTTGTCTTCCTCACGGTCTGAGCGATGGCTTCGCGGTCGAGCGGCGAGACGGTGCGGAGATCGAGAATTTCGATGTCGATTCCGTCTTTGCTCAGAATCTCAGCCGCTTCTAACGCCGTGTGAACCATCGCGGCATAAGTAATTATGCTGAGGTCGCGGCCTTCACGGACGAGGTTCGCTTTGCCGATAGGAACAACGTAATCTTCCGCGGGCACCTCGCCCTTGATTCGGCGGTAGAGATATTTGTGTTCGAAGAAGATGCAGGGATTGTTGTCGCGGATGGCGGCTTTGATCAGGCCCTTGGCGTCGTAAGGCGTAGCCGGGCAGATGACTTTGAGGCCGGGATTGTGGACGAACCACATCTCGGGATTCTGCGAGTGGAATGGACCGCCGTGGACGTAGCCGCCACTGGGGCCGCGCAGGACGAGCGGAGCGGGCGCGCCCCAAAGATAATGCGTCTTCGCGACCATATTGCTGATCTGGTTGAAGGCGCAGCCGATGAAATCCATGAACTGGAACTCGGCGACGGGGCGCATGCCGGTGAGCGACGCTCCGAAGGCCGCGCCTACGATGGCGGACTCGGCGATGGGCGTGTCAATAACGCGCTCGGGGCCGAAGCGGTCGATGAAACCGTCGGTGACTTTGAACGCGCCGCCGTAGATGCCGATGTCTTCGCCCAGGCAGAAGACAGAGGGGTCGCGGTCCATTTCTTCCCATATTCCCTGGCGGATGGCTTCGAGGTAGGTGAGTTGCATAGGGTTATGTTTCTTGTAACCAAGGATGGCTATAGGTTCAGTTCCTTTTTCACCTGCTCCCATGGAATTGTCTTCCCATCCTTGAGAGATTGTCGGACTGCCGCAAGATCCTCCGCATCCTCTAATCCGTCGAGTATGCAATCACGAAAGTTGTACATCATTCGATCGAGCTCCCACCCCTGCAGCCCCGCCTGCTTGGCTACTTCCAAATAAAACTCTTCTTCGGGTTCGTACGTTCGAAACGTCAAGCCCAGCGCCCGCGTGATCTTCTTGATCCTTTCATCGACTGCAATGTGATTTCTGAAGTCCGGATGGTAGACGTCCATCATGATGTTTCGAGCGTACTTCTTTCCGATCCCCTTAAATCCACGCCAAAACTTGATCTTTTCCTCGCGTCCGTCAGTGTTGAGAAGCGTCTCCTTGGCCTTTTTGGGTCCACCCAAGGAGGCGACCCTGTCGTAGTTCTCCATTAGCCAATCGGCCTTTTTGTCGGACATTCTAACTTTCGCTGCACGTAGAACCTCGCGCAATTCGCTGAGGCGGTTAGCATTTGTCCGTTTCCGTTTCAGCGCCTCGAACGTTACCCTCCTGTAATTATCTTGATTCCGAATAAGCCCTTCAGCGCCGCGCGAATTGCCCATGGTCGCAAAGCTAAGCAAAAATTCGTGCCAAACGAAGTCGGGGCGATCCAATTCCTTTCGCCGAGTCTTACCCTCTGCGAGTTTGGCCTGAACATCTTTGTGTCGAGCAATTCTTTTGACAATGGGGACAAGGAGGGCTTTGGCGCGCTTCGGGTCATCAGTGTTTTCTTTCATACAACATCCTTCCTACTTCAAATGGACAGCGGCTTCGGTCTCTTTGTATCCCCCGGTTCTCTTAGTTACCTTCGGCATCCCGTACTTCGGTTTGATCTCATGGCATCCATCTTCGCAGAAGACCCCGCCTTCCGCGGATTCCGGTGTTGGCATCGGCGAGTTCACCGCTATCTCTCGTTCGGCTTCGATCATCCGCTCAACTTCTGAAATCAATTCCGCATTCTCTTTCGCCGTCAGCCACTTCTTTTCTTTCACCAGATAATTCTCGAATCGAGCGATCGGGTCGCGTTTCTTCCAGAAGTCGAACATCGGCTTGGGCACGTACGCAGCCGCGTCGTGGATGGCGTGGCCTTTCATGCGCATCATTTTCGCCTCGATCATGGTGGGGCCTTCGCCGCGGTGGGCGCGCTCGACGGCGTCGCGGGCGGCGTCGTAGACCTGGCAGGCGTCGGTGCCGTCGACGATTACGCCGGGGATGCCGTATCCGATGGCGCGCTCGGCAAGGTCTTTGCAGCGGTACTGCATTTCCGACGGCGTGGAGTAGGCCCAGAGATTGCTCTCGACAAAAAGCACAAGGCCGAGGTTCTGCACGGCGGCGAAGTTGATGCCTTCGTAGGTGACGCCGGTGGATTGCCCTCCGTCACCGATGTAGGTCATGACGGCGACGTTGCGGCCCTGCAGGCGCGCGCCCAGCGCCACGCCGGCTAGCACGGGAATTAAATCGCCGAGCATGGAGATGGGCGAGACCATGTTGCGCTTTTCGATGTCGCCAAAATGTGAAGTGCCGTCGCGGCCGCGCGTGGGCGAATCGGCCTTGGCCATGTACTGCATCATGGTGTCGGAGGCGCGGAAGCCGCGTACGAGCAGCGAACCCTGGTTGCGGATCATCGGCGCGAACCAGTCGTCCTTATCGAGCGCGTAGGCCGAAGCGCAGGAACAGGCTTCCTGGCCGAGTCCGAAATAAACTCCGCCGACGACTTTGCCCTGCTTGTAGAGATTTTCGAGCGCGACCTCCATTTTGCGATTGAGCAGCATGTAGCGGTAGATCTCGATGCACTGTTTCTTGTCGAGATACTTGGAATCGCGGATGGGCGGGACCGGAGCATCGAGGTTGCCGGTGACTTCGTAGCGAACATGCTCGGTGCCGTCTTTATCTTTTTCTATCGACTGGCGAACGCTGAGATCGGGATGCTCCAGGCGCATATCGGGGATGGAGTAGGTGCGGAGGCCAGAAACCGGCGTGGGTGCTCCCTTTCTCGCGTCTTTTGCGAGAAGTGGGGTCTTTGAACGCGACGCGCCATTGCGCGCGCGGTTGCCGTTGGAGTTTGTTTTGGACTTCGTTTTCTTGTTGGGCATGGTTGCGGCGCAGCAGGCGCGATGTAGTGATGGTATCGCGAGCGAGGCAGGAAGGGCTAGGCCAATACCCGCTGTGACAGGAACTATTCAGTCCCGTTCGGCGCAGGCTTAGTAATGGTCCAGGTCGCGAGAAAGTCCGGATTGACGACTTCCCGGCCGGTTGATCGAAGTCGATAGGTTCCCGGTTTGGCCACCCGAATTCCGCGCGGATCAGGAGGAAGATCGAACGGGTCGTCTAAGTCCTGAAGTTTTATCCGAATGCCCTTTTCGTTGGAGAACGTCATTATCGTTCCAACGCATTGACGCTGCTCAATCAGCTTGTCGTTATGATCAAGATACGTAAGGCCCATTAGGACCGTCTTCCCAATGTATTCCGAGGCCTTGGATTCATCGAGTCGTGGCTTGCCCATATCCGCATCGTCAAACGCTAAGCCCATGATGAGTCGTCCTCCTTATGAAGCTGTCGCAGTTCCACTGGCCGCCGCATCGGCACGCCCACCGTCCGACCCAGCAGCGCGTCGAGCGTTTCGACCCACAACATCTGGCTTGAGAACACTGTACCGAAGTTGCGGGAGATGGATTCCGCGACTGCGTTGAGATCGAGTTCCTTGCCGAGTTCCTGTCGCATCGACGTGACCGGTTTCGTTGTGATGCCGCAGGGGATTATCAGGTTGAAACAACTGAGGTCGGTGTTTGCGTTGAGGGCGAAGCCGTGGGAGGTTACAAAGCGGGAGATGTGGATGCCGATGGCGGCGACTTTGGCCTCGGTGAATTCCTCTGGCCGGCTCGCTTCGCTTGGCCGGACGGCCGAGGCGGCCGTCGCCACACGAGCATCGCGGCTTTCCGCTGGTGTGTCGTGACGTCCGACGTCCGTCCATACCCCGGTTAGGCCCGGCACACGCTTTGTTGGGATGGCAAAGTCGGCGCAGGTGCGGATCAGGACTTCCTCCAGGCGGCGGACGAATTCGACTGCGCCAAGAGTTTTTCGCAGGGCGGACGGGGCGTCCGCCGCTCCACGAGGGAATCCTCGCAGGTCGAAGATGGGATAGCCAACGATCTGGCCGGGGCCGTGAAAAGTTACGTCGCCACCGCGGTCGCACTCGAAGAGCTCGACGCCGCGCTGGGCAAGGAGCTCGGGCGAAGCGATAATGTTGGCAGCTTTGGCGTTGCGGCCCAGCGTGATGACCGGTGAGTGTTCGAGCAGGAGCAATACGTCGCCGATCTTTTCTTCCTTGCGCAGCTCGACCAACTGCTGCTGCAGGCGGAGGCCCGTGGAGTAATCAACGGTGCCGAGTTGGACCAAGGAGATCAAATTCAGGTCGACACGAATTGAGAGCGGTTCGAGGCGGAATTATTGAGCCTGTGCGGGAACCTCTACATATGCGGAGTATGTGCGTGGTTCGGGTATGGGCTCAACGCTTTGGGCCATGCCTTCCAGGTGGAACGCAATCGCCTCCTGCATCTCACGCTCGACTTCATCGCGGGTCTTGCCGGTCGCGACGCACCCATCCAAATCAGGCGAGTAGGCTGAATAGCCGGTTCTTGTCTTCTCAACAACGATCAAGCATTTTTTCATCTCTTTAGCCCTGCTTGCTTCAACACGCTGTTCAGCGTCCCGATACCCAGGTCGTCGCCTGGCTTACCCGGTACAGTAACCAATCCCGGCTTCGTCGAGTGCTTGTACTGGCGATGGCTCCCGCGCATGCGATCAAGGCGCCATCCGTCGCGCTCCAACTCCTTGATCACATCTCGTACTTTCATTTTACGCCCTGGCGTAAACTCCTACGCGTTGATCGCAATCCCGTACACGCTATTGGCCGCATCCAGCATGGCTTCTGCGAGCGTCGGATGCGCATGGACGGTCCACATCAAGTCTTCAACCGTGGCCTCAAGTTCCATGGCGGCGACGGCTTCGGCGATCAATTCCGTTGCCTGTGGTCCGATGATGTGCACGCCAAGAATCTCGCCGTAATCAGCGTCGCTGACAATCTTGATAAAGCCTTCGTGCTGGCCGACGATTGATGCTCGGGAATTTGCTGTGAAAGGAAACTTCCCAACCTTCACGTTATATCCAGCCTCTCGCGCTTTGGTTTCGGTGAGGCCGACGCTGCCGATTTCCGGATGACAATATGTCGCACCTGGGATATGTTCGGGATTAATCGGCTTGCCCGGCTTGCCCGCGATCTTAGCCACAGCGACAATCGCTTCCATCGCGCCGACGTGGGCCAGTTGCGGCGAACCCAGCACGATATCCCCTACCGCGTAAACGCCAGGTTCGGCAGTTTCCATCCACGAATCGGTTTTGATGAATTCGCGGTCCGGCTTGATTTTGGTTCGCTCCAGGCCGATGTTCTGCGTGCGCGGCTTGCGGCCTATGGCGATCAGGATTTTTTCCGCGTCGATCTTCTGCTGCTTGCCATCGACCGTGATTGTTACGGAAACTCCAGCTTTTGTTTTTTCGACTTTGTCGACCTTCGCGCTGGTGTGAAAGTTGATGCCGCGCTTGCGGAATACACGCGCCAGTTCTTTGGACACCTCTTCGTCTTCAACCGGAACAAGCCTTGGCAGCATCTCGACGATGGTCACCTCGCAATCGAACGAGCGGTAAATCGAAGCAAACTCAACGCCAACCGCTCCCGCTCCAACAATGACGAGCGACTTCGGAATTTCTTTCAAACTAAGAATCTCGATGTTAGTAAGAACGCGATCATTGGCTTCAAGGCCCGGAATCATGCGGGCTTCGGACCCAGTAGCGAGAATGACATTCTTCGCCTTGAGGTGACTCGCTTTGTTGTCGTGAACGACCTCGACCGTCAACAAACCATTCTGCGCAGGTCCGGTCAGCTTGCCATAGCCCTTCACTGTTTCAACTTTGTTCTTCTTCATCAGGAACTCGAGGCCCTTGGCGTGCTTGGCCACGATCTTCGATTTACGATCCTGGACTGCGGCCCAGTTCAACTTGCGCGCATCCACGCCCTCAATGCCGAACTCCTTGGCATCTTTGAGATGATCCCAGAGTTCAGCGTTGAACAGCAGCGCCTTAGTCGGAATGCACCCTACGTGCAGGCATGTGCCACCGAGAAAGCCGTCCTTCTCGATGAGAGCGGTTTTCAGGCCCCATTGGCCCGCACGAATGGCAGCGGTGTACCCGGCAGGTCCGCTGCCGATGATGGCGATGTCATAGATGGTTTCAGGCAAAGAAGCGCTCCTTACTACTTAAACAGATGTCCGAGAGCAAACAAATGATTCTAGTCCAGCGCACTGTGAGCGCCAAGTAAGAGACTCGCCAAAGAGAACGGGCCGCCTTGCGGCGGCCCGGATCAGCGATCTAGAAAATTCTAGTTGCCCTCGTTGCTGGCTCTCTTCCACGAAATCAATTCGCCAATCGTCGAACTCGTGCTCGAGACCGGCTGCTTGTAAGCCTCGACCTCGGATCGCGAAGCTTCTTCGCCGACAGCGCGGATGCTGAGTCCGACTTTCTTTTCTTCCGCGCTCATCTTGATGATCTTAAAGTCGTGCTCGACGCCCGGCTCGAGATGCAGAGGCTGGCCATTGCCATCCACGGCTTCCGATTTGTGGCAGAGACCCTCCACGCCTTCAGCGATCTCGACAAATGCGCCAAACGCAGCTACACGCAGCACTTTGCCGTGAATCACATCGCCGACATGATGTTTCTCGAAGAAAGTTTCCCATACGTCGGGCTGAAGTTGTTTGACTCCCAGCGACAAACGCCGCTTGTCCGGCTCGATAGCCAGCACAATAGCCTTCACGCGATCGCCCTTCTTCAGCACCTCAGAAGGATGCTTCACGCGCTTCGTCCAACTCAAATTGCTAACATGCACCAGCCCGTCGATGCCATCCTCGATTTCGATGAAAGCTCCAAAATCCGTTAAGTTCCGTACGCGTCCTTCGACCGTCATGCCCACAGGATATTTATCGTGCAGCGCATCCCAGGGATTCTCCGCCAATTGCCGCATGCCAAGCGAGATGCGCCGCTCCGTTGGATTCACGTTGAGCACCACGCACTCGACCTCATCGCCGACGTTCACCAGTTTCGAAGGGTGCTTCATGCGCTTCGACCACGTCATTTCGCTGACGTGTACCAAACCTTCGATGCCCTGCTCCAGTTCCACGAACGCACCATAATCAGTCACGCTGATCACACGACCCGAAACATGCGCGCCCACAGGATAGCGGTGTTCCGCATCAAGCCACGGATCAGGCGTCAACTGCTTGAAGCCAAGGGAAACACGCTGTTTGTCCTTGTCGTACTTCAGCACCTTCACCTGAATCTGGTCGCCCACGTTCACCAGATCGCGCGGGTGCGTCAGCCGTCCCCACGACATATCGGTAATGTGCAACAGCCCGTCGAGCCCGCCAAGATCCACGAAGGCGCCGTACTCGGTCAGATTCTTCACCACTCCCGTCAGAATTGAGCCTTCCTCCAGATGTTCAAGAGTCTTGCTGCGTTTCTCGTTCTGCTCGCCTTCGAGCAATTCCTTGCGTGAGACCACGATGTTCCCGCGCTTCTTGTTGACCTTGATCACCGTCACTTCAAGCGTCTGGCCCTTCATGCCGTCCAGATTCCGGATGGGCCGCAGGTCCACTTGTGAGCCCGGCAGAAACGCTCGCGCACCGAGGATATCGACCGTCAAGCCGCCCTTGGTACGCTCAATCACCACAGCATTGATCGGACGCTTCTCCTGGTGGGCTTTTTCAATCTCGTCCCAGGCATGGATGCGCGCCGCCTTCTGGTGCGAGAGGTTGACGTAACCCTCCTCGGTCTGCCCCTTTTCCCGCATCACCTCAATCTCATCGCCCGGCTTCACCTTCGGCTTGCCCTCGTGATCAAGCACTTCCGAGAGCGGCAACATGCCTTCCGACTTGGTGCCGATGTCGACGACCACGTGCGTCGCCGTAAGCTTCAGCACCGTGCCTTTGATCACCCGATCTTCGCCCACAGCCTCTTCGGATTCAGTAGTGAAGTTTTCAAGGGCGGAAGCAAAGTCCTCGCTGGCGTGCTTGTCGTCGGCGGCGGGCGCTGCGTGCGGCGCTTCCTCAGTGGAAGCAGGCGTGGCTGCGGCCGTCGGAGTTAAGCTTTTCTCAGTCGAGCTTTGCTCCGTCGAACTTTGCTCCATCAGGTTGTGGTCGGTTGAGGTGGATTCAGCAGCTGTCGGTTCTGTTTCGGTTGCGACAGCGGTGGCAGATTCGGAGTTGTGGGTGGTGGTGTCGTCGAACAAGGTTAAGCCTCTCGTCTGTGCCTCGCACTCGGTGCGGGGAGGATACGGGCCTGCTTAGCGGACTGCTGGAGTGAGTCGTTTGGTTGTGGTGGGCTCACCCTGGCGAGTGAGCTTGGACAATCCCAGCTGCCGGACGTTTTTACAGAAACCCGCGTCCAAAGGGAACTCTTCGACTATAGCAACGCCCCGCAAACAGTGTCAAACGCAAAACACGCATGTTACGGGAGTGTTCCAAGCGCTATTGCAAGAACCATGTGGGGACAGCCGAGCGAAGCGAGGCGTTCCGGTGGTCCAGGTTTCGCCGCGTGCCTCGCATCTGCTAACCTGCCCTTGCGATGGATTATCTCTGGACCCCATGGCGCTACGCTTACGTCTCGACTGCCGAGAAGGTGTCGAGTTGTGTCTTTTGTGACGCCGTAAATGCAGGTGATGATGAGAAAGTGCGCATCGTCTATCGCGGCCAGCATTGCTTCGTCATCTTGAATGCGTTTCCCTATACGCCCGGGCACGTAATGATTGTCCCCTACGCGCATCTCGACGAGCTGCAAAAGCTCCCTTCAGAAGCCGCCAGCGAAATGATGGCGCTCTCGCAGCGCATGGAAACAGTCCTCCGCGAACTCTACCATCCCGACGGCATCAATCTGGGCATGAACATCGGCAAAGCCGCTGGTGCCGGCATCGCCGGCCACATCCATATGCACGTCCTGCCGCGCTGGGTCGCGGATGCAAACTTCGTATCGGTCGTGTGCGAGACCAGGATTCTTCCGGAGACGTTGGATGAAACGTGGAAGAGAATGACGGCCGCTCTGCGCAGCTAGTCGCGTTCGAATAGTGGCAGTTTTCTTACTTCGCCTTCACGAACTTCGCCAGCGGCACCACCTCCACTTTCTTACCCAGCGCGTACGTTTTGTCCCCGGGATACAACACATACAGATGATTGAGCTTCAGATCAGCGAGAGCAGTCCGCATCGACGGTGTAAGTGCCGGCGCGTCGGCGCGCTTGCATTCGATCCCAATGCGGCGTCCATTCTTAAATAGAAGCAGATCGAGTTCTGCACCGTTGTAGGTCGCCCAATAGTAGGCCTCATCGGCACCGGACGACTTCAGTACCTCTTCCACCGCATAGCCTTCCCACGAGGCGCCCACCTTCGGATGGTTTTCGAGATCACGCTGGTTGGTGATGCCTAACAGCGAATGCAGCAGACCGGTGTCGCGCACATACACTTTGGGTGACTTCACCTGTCGTTTGCCAAGATTCTCGAACCACGGCGGCAACTGGCGGACCATGAAGACGCCAGCCATCAGATCAAGATAGCGCCGCACGGTGGATTCATTCACGGCCAGGGCGCGAGCCAACTCGGCCGCATTCCAGATCTGGCCATGGTAGTGAGCCACCATGTTCCAAAATCGCCGCAAGGCATTGGCCGGAATCTCAATGCCCAATTGGGGCATGTCGCGTTCAAGAAAGGTCTGGAGAAACTGCCGACGCCAGTTTACCGAGTCGGCCTCCCGGCGTGGCGTGTAGGCCAGCGGGAAACCTCCGCGCAGCCAGTGGCGACCCTGAGCGGACGCTCCCAAGTCGGAGAGCCGGAAACCCTCCAGTGGTACGGTTTCAAGTCTTCCGGCGAGACTTTCTGAGGATTGCCGGAGCAGATCCGGCGACGCGCTGCCGAGAATGAGGAACCGCGCGGGGAGCGGTGATCGATCGGCCAGCACGCGCAAGAGAGGAAAGAGGTTGGGCCGGTGTTGAATCTCGTCAATCACCACCAGTTTCCTCAGAGGCCGCAGGGCAAGATCTGGCTCGCTCAACCGGGCCACACTTTGTGGGTCCTCCAGATCGAAATAGTTGAGTGAATTGGATGTGACAAACTGCCGGGCCAGGGTAGTCTTGCCGCACTGCCGCGGCCCCAGAAGGGCAACTACGCGGCTGCGCCGCAACGCGGCGCGAATCATCCCGATATCCGTATGGCGGTAAATCACAACTCAATACTACCATGAATATCCCGCATCGTGTGCGGGATATTCATGGTACGTCATTTTAGTGAGCTGACAGTTTTTTCAACTCCCCTTCGTCGATTACTTCCACCCCCAACTCCTTCGCCTTATCCAGCTTCGACCCCGCATCCGAACCCGCCACAACATAATCCGTCTTCTTGCTCACCGAGCCGCTGACCTTCCCGCCCGCGTCTTCAATCATTTTCTTCGCCTCGTCGCGCGAGAAGTGCGCCAGCGTCCCCGTCAACACAAATGTCTTTCCCGCAAGCTTCGTCCCGCGCTCTTTCTTCTGGCCGCTCATTGTAAGTCCGGCCTCTCGAAGTCGACTCACCAGCTTGCGATTCGCGCTGTTGCCGAAAAATTCGGCGATGCTTTCTGCGATGCGCGGACCGACTTCGTTCACATTCTGCAACTCTTCAACGCCGGCGTTTTCCAGTGCCTCCATCGAGCCAAAATGCTCGGCCAGAAACTGCGCCGTGCGCTCGCCCACCATGCGAATGCCCAGACCGTAGATAACGCGCTCCAGCGGCAGCTTCTTCGAATTCTCAATCTCTTTCAGGATGTTCTGCGCCGACTTATCGGCAAAGCGCTCAAGCCCAAGCAGTTTGTCTTTCGTAAGGTCGTAAATATCGGCCACATTTTTGACCAGGCTGCGCTCGATCAACTGGCTGACCAGAGACTCGCCCATACCGTCGATATTCATCACACCTCGGGAAGCGAAATGCAGAATCGTGCCCAGCAACTTGGCAGGGCAGTTTGCGTTGACACAGCGGTAATCAACCTCGCCCTCGGCGCGGACAACTTTAGTGCCGCAAACGGAACATTTTTCAGGTGCTTCGATTTCCGTTGTGCCGCGTGGATGCTCGTTGTCAACCTCAACGATCTTAGGAATCACGTCGCCGCCACGCTCGACTCGCACCCAATCGCCAATCTTCACGCCAAGACGTTGGATTTCATCCATGTTGTGCAGTGTGGCGTTGCGAACCGTCGTGCCACCGATTGGAATTGGGGCCAACTCCGCTACCGGCGTTAGCTTGCCGGTGCGGCCAGTTTGCCAGCGAATGCTCTCTAATTTGGTAACTCCGCCGCGCGCGGCATATTTGTATGCAATCGCCCACCGCGGAGCCTTGCCCGTGAACCCCAGTTCATCCTGCAAAGAAGTTCGGTCAACTTTGATCACGATGCCGTCAATCTCATACGGCAGCGAGTCACGCTTCTCTTCCCAGTGCTGGATAAATGCCCAAACCTCGTTCATCGATCGTACGAGCTTGTGGTTTGGATTTACTTTGAATCCAGCGCTGTCGAGAGCCGCCAGCGTTTTCGAATGATGATCAAAATATGTACGGCCATTTTGCAGCAAAATGTATGGAAAATAATCGAGGCGCCGCTCCGCAGTGACATTGGAATCGAGCTGCCGCACGGTACCGGCGGTGAAATTGCGCGGGTTCGCGAATGTTGGCAATCCATTCCGCTCGCGCTCTTCATTGATCTTTTTGAACGAGGCGGTCGGCATCAGTAACTCGCCCCGTACCTCAAAATCCGCCGGGATACCAGCCTTCTTCAACTTTTCTTTCGGAATCGAAAGTGGCACCGACCGCACCGTTCGCACGTTAAGCGTGACATCTTCGCCAACGTTTCCATCACCCCGAGTGATACCCCGCAACAGCTTCCCATCTTCATAAATTAGCGCCAGCGACATGCCATCGAGCTTGAGTTCGCAAACGTAATCTACTTCTCTTCGTCCGCTCAACTGGTGCACGCGTCGCTCCCAATCGCGCAGTTCATCTTCGCTGTAGGTATTGTCGAGTGACAACATCGGCGAAGAGTGCGGCACTTTCACGAAGCCTTCGCGCGGTTTGCCGCCAACCCGCTGTGTCGGAGAATCCGCAGTGATCAACTCCGGATGTTCTGCCTCAAGGTCTTTCAACTGCCGCATCAGTTTGTCGAAATCAGCGTCGCTGATCTCAGGCTGGTCAAGGACGTAGTACAGGTATTCGTGGTGACGAATCTTCCCACGAAGAGATTCGATCTTTTTTTCGACGTCTTTACCCGGAGAAGCCATCGCGCAGATTATAACTGCGCACAACAAAAAGCGCGGGCGGGAACCATCCCTGAAAATCTAACAAACTCTCAGACCAGATCATCCAGCTTCAGCGCCTCCGCGCCACCCCTCCATGACGCCTCAAACTGTTTCTGTACAAACCCCGCGTCATACTCTCGCTCCTGTCGCATCAAGGCCTGATGCAGCCCCCAAAGCGATCGTGGATTCCGCAGGTTCCGCTGCAGGTCTTCGCGGAACACTTTCTCCGCGCCCGCTGCGTCTCCATTCATAAGCAAGGCGGCTCCCAGTGATTCGCGCACCGGAAAGAACCAGTCAGTCGGCTCGCCATACTTGAGCGTGTCCTGGATCGCAACGGCATCGCGCAACATACCGATCGCGCCGCCATTATCTTTTTTCGCTACCGCTATCTTTGCCCCCAGAGCATCCGTTGCAATTTTCATGATGTCCTTCGCCTTGTTGTTGATCGGCATCTGGAAAATCACGTCGGGAGGCGTGGCCGCTTCGGCATCGGAAACAATCTTGTACTCGGCCTCAGCCTCAGTCACTTTGCCCGTACCGGCAAGGGCCATCCCGCGTCCGAAATGCCAGAACACAGTAGCGACTTTCATCGAGGCATCAGGCTGAGGCATCTTCAGGATTTCACCCCAATGATGGAACCGAACCTCCACCGCCATCGGAATCGTCAGGAAGCCTTCGAGTGCTGGAACCTGTTTTATATGGGGTGCCACGTTGGCGGTCAGCAGGTCGGCATTTTTCCTTGACTCCGCGTAGTTGCCGTTCATCGCCGCGCACATGGCGATGAAGTGCAAGTTGTGGCTGTAATACATCATGGGATAGATGCCCTGCACTCCCGTTGCCTTGATGTAAGCACGGTCGACTTCCGCCGCCTTCTCATTTGTCTTGACAGCAGCTTCGTAGTCTCCGGTGCGGATGTAAACATGTGCCGGCATGTGCACGATGTGCCCCGCGCTGGGCGCCAGCGCCGCCAGTTTGTTCGCCCCGGCCAGAGCGCGCTCCGGAGTGGGCGAAGCCTCCACGGCATGAATGTAGTAGTGGATCGCGCCCAGATGATTGGGATCGCGCTTCATCACAGATTCCAATGTGGAGACGATTTCATCCGTACCCGCTTCCGGCGTCCCGTCGACATGCCACAATCCCCAGGGATGCAAATTCATACCCGCCTCAGCAAAAAGCGTGGCCGCGTCCAGATCATCTGGAAATTCACTCACCAGCTGACGCATCGCGTCGCGATAGTCTTCTGCAGCTTTCTTCAAATCGGAATTTGGATCGGCGGGAAAACGCCTGGCGAGCGCTTGAATGTACGCTTGATCGCTGGCAGAAGCGTGGGCAGATAGATCGAGGGCCTTCTGCACCGCGTCGTGCGCCTGCTTGTAACGGCCGGGGTCGGCCGGATCGTTATAATTCGGCCCTACCGCCTCTGCAATACCCCAATACGCCATCGCGAGATCGGGATCAAGTTCCGCGGCATGCTGGAAAGAGCGTGCCGCCTCATCGTGATTGAAAGCGTAGATGTATCGCAGCCCCTGATCGAAGAACTGCTGCGCCTGCGGATTCTTCGTGGAAACAGGGTGATGAAGGTCTCCAATCCCAGTCACCAGCACGACGGCATGCGCCTGAGCATGAGAGGCATGATCCTGGGCCGCGACGCCCAGGCACAAGAACATTCCACAAAAAACGAGCGCCAGGTTTTCATCTGTTCAATCCTCCTGAATCGAATTGTTAGGCGGGCGGTCGAGGAGAGTCACAGGGAGACGCGCCCTTTTACCAAGCGGCCACAGCTTATTCCAAACTTGACCGATTGCCAAGTAAGTTGTAAACGCCGGCAAATTGGCTCAGGTACAATCCAGCTTCGATCAAGCATGCATAAGGCGGCTCTACTCTATAACCCAGATTCCGGCGGCAGTCGCAAGCGGCGCCAGGCGAAGTTGGAATCCGTACTGGCGTTGCTGCGCGGTGCAAACGTCGAGGCCAACCTTGTCTTCACCGAGTCTCCCGCTCACGCAGAGGAGAAGACACGGGAAGCCGTGGCGGCAGGTTGTGACACGGTCTTTGCCTGCGGCGGCGACGGCACCATCCACAACATTATCCAAGTGTTGGCGAATACTCCGACTGCGCTGGCGATTCTGCCGATGGGAACGGCGAATGCGTTAGCGCACGATCTCGGCTTGCCCATGAATATCATCGCAGCGGCGCGCGCGGCTCTTCATGCCGTGCCCCGTCGCGTTGCGCTTGGCCGCATAGAGTATCACGATCTCGAAGGCAAACCGGGAACGCGCTTCTTCATTGTGACAGCAGGGGCCGGAGTGGACGCTCACCTTTTCTACAAACTTCACACTGGGACCAAGCGGCGCATGGGCATGGCCGCCTACTACGCAAAAGCCTGGCAGTTGTGGTTCAGCTATCCTATGACGCGTTTTCAAGTTCAATTCACGGAGACCGGCTCCGGCGAATCTCGGCAAGCCGACGTCACAGAGTTGATGGCCGTGCGAATTCGCAACTTCGGTGGCGTGCTGCAGGAGCTGGCTGCAGGAGCTTCTCTGGAGCGCAACGATTTGAGGGTGGTCTTCTGCCGCACCTCAAGCCGCCTCGCGTATCTTCTCTACATCGCGCGCGGGTTGCTGCGCCGCAATTGGAAAATTTCTGGCATTGATCTTGCGTGCAGCGCGCGAGTTTCGTGCCGCTACTTGCCGGCGTCAGCTCCGTCGCACAGCTCGCCCGAAGTGCAGCCGAAGATCTATCTCGAGGCGGACGGCGAACTTGTAGGCACACTACCCGCCGAAATTACTATCGCGCCCGACGCATTAACGTTGCTTGTGCCTTCGCACTAGGCACTCAAGGCTGTCAGGTTGCAGATGTAAATACCTGTCTTTATGTATGGTTCATACTTCCGGCTGTCCGATGGACAACTCGTTTTCGGCAAAAGCCTGCACGCTGGCGCCGGAATGTTTTACCTTCACAGTTTTGGTCAGAATTCCTTTGTCATTTTGCAGCGCCTGTAGCGTAATCCCCTGAGCACTCGCTACGGCCCCCTCAACCGGAAGAATTCCTATCCCTTGATTTCGCCCCGCTGCCTTTGCCCGGTAGAGCGCGGTGTCCGCGAGTTCGATGGTCTCTTCCGCGCAAAGAGCCTCATATGCGCCGCGACTCCACGGAAAGGGAGCCCAGCCCACAGAACAGGTTTTTCGCACGAGAACGCCATGTCCCAGATCAAATGGCTCCGACGCCATCACATCCAAAATTCGTTCGCAGAATGCGGGCGTACCAGTCGGGTCCGCGGAACGAGACATGATCAGAAATTCTTCTCCTCCCCAACGAACCAGGACGTCGGACTTGCGCACGACTTTGCCGAGACGCTCGGCCACCCGCTGCAGAAAGCGATCGCCCGCGGGATGGCCGTGAAGGTCGTTCACCTGCTTGAAGAAGTCGACATCCACCATGATGAAGATCAGATCGCGATGATCCAGCTTTCGAGTGTCGCCGCCGCGGACGCGCTCATAATTTCGCAAGACCTGCCCGGCTTCCGCCGCAAGAATCTCTTCGAGGTAGCGCCGGTTCCATACCCCGGTCAACGCGTCGGTGAAAGAGATTTCCTGGAGTTCAAGATTCTTGCGCTGCAGCTCAAGACTGTGCCACCGCAGAGACTGTTCTTTGTTCTCCAATTCGTCTTTCAGTTTGCACATCTCGTCCAGATTTTGCCGCGACAGGTGCAGCAGATGGAGCAGTTCCCTATCCATCCAATGCTGCTTGACGAATACCAAAGTCCCCATGAAAACCATTGCAGCAACAGTCAAGAACAACCTGTAAGAACGAACTAACGGCGGAGTGCCTCCGCCGTACTCCGCCCACGCAACCATTAGCGGAGTGGAAAAGACTGCCATCATTGCGAGGCGCGCGGTCCACATGCTGTGCTTGTGCCGAGGTTCTTTGTTTGCAGGCTGGTCAGACGACGCTTCAGGCGCCCTGAAACCTACGACCACGAACCAAGCCATGGCGGCTACCAGCGGAACATCGTAGAGACTCCCGGTGTAATACCGGTGATAGTCGATCGCGACGCCAGCCAAAGTGGATCCCGCGCTGTAAAATAGCGCCGCCTTGAAAAGCTGCCCATAGATGATGCGCCAGGAACCGTGGCTGCGCCTCCAGGCCAGCCCCACTCCGACGATTAAAACGACTTGTTCACAGACATAGAGCAAGTCGAAGCTGCGCCCATACGCGGCTTCATTGGGCGAAACGTACTGCCACGGAATCACGATAAAAAGATAAAGATAAAGCCACCAGGTGAGCAGCAGAAAGAAGTCCAGAGAAACGAGCCGTAAAGAGTGATCATTCCGTTGAATGTGCGGTTGCACGACCAGCGCCGCCATCATCGGAACGATATGGAGAAATAGAACGACATCTCCAACAAACGGATTCGGCGTATCCTGGCGTAGAAAAACTTCGAAGTATGTCCACAGGATCTGCGTGCAGAGCCACATCCCGCAACCGACCGCCATCAGAACCCAAAAGAGTTGAGCCTTCTTGTAGCTGGTTCTGATATTCGAAAGAATGGACAACGTTGCGCACAAGAGAAGGGCAGACTGCGTGAGATCCCCGAAGGCGGTGAGCCGAATGCCGCGCGGAGACAGGAGAGACACGAATAGATGAACGCCTACGATCGCGCACACGACTCCCGTCCACTTGTTCGGTTGCCTCACGGAAAATGAGATCACGCTAAGAGTGTATGTTTCGGCCAGGTGACGCGGGTATTACGGAAGTAATTACGAAAATGAACTGCATGTGGGAGCAGGGTTTATTCAATCGCGGCCGCGAACCGTCGAGCAAACCGGAAAACATCTTGATAGGAGTTATACAGAGGCACCGGTGCAACTCGAAAAGTATCAGGCTCGCGCCAATCGCCCATGATGCCTTCACGATTCAGCTGGTCGCACAATGCCCGCCCGCGCTCTGGGACGCGAATGGAAAGCTGTGACCCGCGACGATCTTTTTCGCGAGGTGTAGCGATGGAGAATTTGGGCGATGCATTCTGATTCAGCAAGAACTCCAGATAGCCGGTTAACGACACGCTCTTCGCACGTAACCGCTCCATGCCTGCTTCGTGGAAAATATTCATGGATGCCCGCAGCGCAGCCAGGCTGACGATCGACGGATTGCTCAGTTGCCAGCCGTCCGGGCCGATCATCGGCTGAAAGTCCGGCCCCATCTCGAAGCGAGACTGTTCGTCGTGACCCCACCAGCCTGCGAAGCGAGGCAGATCCCAGGCGCGCGCGTGGCGTTCATGAACAAAACAACCGGCAATACATCCTGGACCGCCGTTCAAATATTTGTAGCTGCACCAGACAGCAAAATCTGGGCCCCACTCATGAAGCTTTAAAAGCAAATTGCCGGCTGCATGTGCTAGATCGAATCCCACTACGCAGCCTCGCGCGTGGCCTACGCGGGTGATTCGCGCCATATCCAACGCCTGGCCGGTCGCGTAATTTACTCCGCCCAGCATGATCAGCGCGATGGTGTCTCCCTCGCGCTCGATCACGGCATCTATATCTTCATCGCGAAGGCAGAATTCGCCCGGGCGAGGAGTCAACTCGATCAGCGAAGCCGCAGGGTCAAAGCCATGAAAATGAATCTGCGATTTCACTGCGTACTGATCGGAGGGAAAAGCGCCGCGCTCGACAACAATTTTGTAGCGCTCTTTTGTTGGACGGTAAAACGAAACCATCATCAGGTGAAGGTTCACGGTGAGCGAGTTCATCACCACTACTTCAAGAGGCTTTGCGCCAACTAATTCCGCTGTCTGGTCGGTAAGTAATCGGTGATAGGGCATCCATGGATTTTTCGCATGGAAGTGGCCCTCGACGCCGAGTGCAGCCCAGTCTTTCAATTCTTGCTCGATATAGGCTGCAGCGGCCTTGGGTTGCAGGCCGAGCGAGTGCCCGCATAAATAAATGCAGTCGCCGGCGGATGTTTTCGGGATCAAGAAGCGATCGCGATAGTTCTTCAACGGATCACGTTCATCCATCGCAATCGCAAAATCTTCGCTCGCTTGGAACTGCGGTTGAAATTCTAGGTTGGTCACTGACTAAACTCCAGGGGAACGAGGTCGCGCTTAATCAGTCGATCCGCTTTATTCCAATCCATATCCTCCACCCGACTGATGGATTCGCACAATTCAGCCAGTATGCGGTCCTGAACCACGCCTCGCTCCAAGGCGACAGAGTACGGTATGCGATGGAACGTGACCATGGCATACTTTGGCACGAAAAGTTCGGGATAGCGTGCTTCCAGGGCCAACTCGACTTTCTTTCTAAACAAAAAGCGAGGATCCGCAACCCGATCTCTCATCTCGGTAAAATTCTCGATGGCCATATCCGCGATGGCGTCGGTATTGATCTTGCGGTCTTTCTCGAACTCGGCAAACAGGCTCGGCCAGTCGGCGACTACCTGATCAAGCATTTCAACAAGACGGCTGCAGTCTTCGAAGCCGCAGTTTATTCCCTGACCGAAGAATGGGACGATGGCATGAGCCGCATCGCCCAGAAGCAGCGCTCGCCCAGCGACATGCCACGGCGAGCACTTGATGGTGACCATTGCACCCGTCGGATTGGCAAAGTAATTGTCGACAAGTTGCGGCATCAGAGGAACGGCATCCGGAAAGCGAGCGTGGAAAAACTGTTCCACTTTCGCAGGTGTGGTGAGCTCGGCAAAGCTGTCTGCACCTTCGAACGGCAAAAAAAGAATGCAGGCGAACGTGCCATCGATATTGGGCAAAGCAATCAGCATGTGATTGCCGCGCGGCCAAATATGAAGGGCATGAGTCTCCAGCAAATGCTCGCCCTGCGGCCCGGCCGGAATCGTTAACTCCTTGTATCCATAATCTAGATACTGTTGCGAAAAGTTGAAGCGGCTCAGCTTGAGCATCTCCGCTCGAATCGCGGAGGCTGAACCGTCGCAGCCGATCACAACTCCAGCTTCCAGCGTCGTCTCTTCTCTAGTTTCTTCGTCGTGCACCTTTATCTCACCGGTCTTCAGGTCGTATCCCGTGCAGCGTTGATTGAAGTGTATGGTCGCTCCGTGTTCTTCGGCGGCATCTATGAGAGCAATGTTCAACTCTGCGCGAGAAATGGAATTGATCACCTCGGCTTCGTTCTTTCCATACGGTTGGAAGGTCAGCTCTCCGGAAATCGAATGCATCATGCGGCCCTTCATCGGAATGATGATGTTTCGCATTCGCTCCCAGAGGCCAGCCTGTTGCAATGCGTGAATGCCGCGAGTGGAGAGCGCGAGATTGATGGAGCGACCTGCGCTTATGCGGACGCGCCGCATATCCGGGCGGCGTTCATACATCTCGACTGCGAATCCCCGCTGCAGTAGAAGAATCGCCAAGAGAGGACCGTTCAGCCCGGCGCCGATCAGTGTGACTTTGTCAGGCGTGGCCTTCATCTGAGGGATTCCACGATCAAACCGTTTCGTGAACGACGGAGAGTTTTCATTCGGTCAGCAAAGTTCTTGCTTCCCACAATTCGGGAAAGAATTTCTTGTCGAGAGTGAGTTTCAAATAGGACGCTCCTGCACTTCCGCCGGTGCCCATGCGGACGCCGATGATTCGCTCGACCAGTTGAATGTGGCGCAACCGCCAGCTCACGACCAGTTCATCGAATTCAGTCAGCCGCTCGCAAACGTCGATCCAGTCGCGATGATGATGTTCGTCCTTGTACAGTGCATGAACAGCGCGAGCGCGTGCTTCGAATCGATCTTTCTCCGTCGCGCCTTCAGTGGCCGGCGCTAATTTGCCCATCGCCTGCAATGCTCCAAAGAACACATCGCGCAACGACGGTTCCTCCAACCGTCGCTTCAGGCTGGCGTAAGCCTCCGGCGTGGGCCGATGATAGCGGAGCATCTTTTCATCCTTCAGGCCGCATAGAAACTCGATCTCTCGAAACTGCTCTGACTGAAATCCGCTAGCCGGTTCCAGCAAGCCACGAAAGGCGAGGAAGTGAGTGGGCAACATTGTTTCGAGAATCGTGAACTGCTCCACCAACACTCGCGTAATCTCAGTGCAGCGGCGCAGGAGACGCGCCGCCTCATAGACTCCGTCGCGCGATTGCGGAGCGTCGCCTGCTCTGCGCAAATTTGCGACCACGGCATCCAGGTCATGCAGCAATTCCTTGAACCACAGCTCGTAGGTCTGATGCACCAGAATGAAAAGCATCTCATCATGGTGCGGTGGCGAGGACTGTGGCTCCTGCAACTCCAACAATTCGGGAACCTTCAAGTACGAACTGTATGTGAGCTGCCCGGGCTCGGGTGTAATTGGTATCGAACCCGCAGCGGCCGCAGCCGCGACCTGATGCGACTTGGCTTGAAGTCCCAGAAAGCTAATCGCATTCCCGCTCAGAAGCTTGGCCTTGGCATGTTGCGGTAAATTGCTTTGGCGGATGAGTAATCCGACGTGCTCTTCGCCCAGTGGAAACGGATAATCCGAGCCGAGCATCACCTTATCCGTTCCCATCGTTCCCACCAGAAATTCAAGCGCGCGTTGGTCGAAGACCGCGGAATCTGCATAGAAGCGATTGAGATAGAAACTTGGAGGATGTTCGCACTCGCCGCGTGCGACCGGATGGTGGTGCCAGGCATTTTCCAGGCGCCCGAGTAAGTATGGAAAACTCCCTCCGCCATGCGCGAAACAGATGCGAAGCGCGCTAGACAGCCGGTCGAGCGCTCCACTCAGAATTAACGCGACCACTGAGAGTTGCGTCTCCGCTGGCATGCCGACCGTCCAGGGCATCATGTATTTGGGCATGCGCTCTTTCCCAAACATATCCCAAGGGTGGACGAGCACGGCCGCATTCACATCTGCGCAGTGCTGCAGGAAGGTAATAATCCCAGCATCGTCGAGGTTCTTGTTTCCAACGTGGTTGCCGATTTGTACGCCGAGATGTCCCGATTGCATACATCGGCTAAGTTCTTTGCAGGCCGCGTCAATACTCTGTAGCGGGACTTGGCAAAACGATTTCAGCCTGTTTTTGCCCCGGCTGCAAAGGTCGAGCGCCGCATCGTTGAACAACTGCGCGCAATCCAACGCATGTTCTATCGGACGCGCATAGGCGAACAGTACCGGCGTCGCCGAGATGACTTGCAGGTCGATGCCATCGCGATCCATCTCCTGCAGGCGAACTTCCGGATCCCAACAAGCCGAATAAATATGGCGGAAGAATCGGTCCCCCACCATAATGTCGGCTTTCCCCGGCTCGGTGTGTTTGATCCACGGCCAGTTCGGCGTGCCGTAGCGCGCCGACAAATCAGGCCATGAGCTGGGAAAAAAGTGGTTGTGGATGTCGATGACTTGCATTCATTTGCCCGGATGAATCGCGCCGCAATGCTTACACTTTCGCCTGCCCTCGTTCGAATAAAACTGTTCAAACAGCGGCGGCAAATCTTTCACGATGCTCTTCAGTTGCACTTCCGCGCGGTAGATCAACTGATGGCAGTTCGGACAATACCATTCGAAGGCATCGAGCGAGCCCTCCGGCCGCGGCACTTCAACGACCACTCCAATAGTTTCTGCTGGCCGCTGCGGCGAGTGGCGCATGTGCTTGGGCAAAAGAAAAATCTCGCCTTCTTTGATGGGTATTTCGAGCGGCGGCTTGCCGGGTGTCTCCATAATGCGAAGAGAAATGTCGCCTTTCAACTGATAGAAAAACTCCTCCGTGGGATCATCGTGATAGTCGCGCCGCTGGTTGGGACCGCCCACCACGGTCACCATCATTTCGCCGTCCTCCCACACCTGTGCATTCCCGACGGGAGGCTTGAGCTTCTCTTTATTTTCTTCGATCCAGGCCCGAAAGTTAAAAGCCTTCAGATTCTTGATAGATGCCATCGTGTCTCCTATTTCAGCGGCTTATAAGCCGTGGCCCTGATTTCAATCAGCAACTGCGGATGCGGCAACTCACGCACGGCGACCGTCGTTCTCGCAGGACCATCGTATCCAAAAAACTCACCGTACACTTCGTTGTAGCCAGCAAAATCATTCATGTTCACCAGATACGTGGAAAGCTCGACGACATCCTGCAGTCCCGCGCCCACACTGTGCAGGATGTCGCGGACATTCTCGATCACGGCGCGTGTTTGCAAGCGAATGTCGAGCTGTGCCGTACACAGTGCATCGACATCGGCGCCGGCAATTGTATCGTCGGCGCGGCGCGCGCTCGTTCCGGACACGAACAGAAAGTCTCCGGCGCGCTTGATGTGCGGATACTTGCCGCGCGGCCTGGCTTTGCCCTCGACGACTTTGCTGTCGGTCCCGTTCATATTCTCCGATCACAGCCGAATACAAATATTGTTCAGCTCAGAATAGAAATTCAATGAGTGCATCCCGCCTTCGCGGCCAATGCCGGAAAGTCCCGCGCCACCAAACGGCGTTCGCAAATCGCGCAAGAACCAGCAGTTCACCCAGGTGATTCCAACATTCATTTGTTGCGCGACACGATGACCTCGCTTTAAGTTGCTGGTCCAGATCGATGCGGCAAGCCCATACTTCGTGTCATTGGCCATCGCGACGGCTTGCTCTTCCGAATCGAAAGGCGCGATGTGGCAGACGGGCCCAAAGATTTCCTCCTTCACGCACCGCGCCGACTCTGAAAGTCCAGTATAGATAGTTGGTTGCACGTAGAAGCCGTTGTCGCGTTCGTCGCCAAACTTCGGAATTCCTCCGCCGGTAACAACGGTCGCTCCTTCTTCTTCAGCCAGTCGGTAATACGAAAGCACCTTCTCGCGATGTTGCTTTGAAATCAGCGGCCCCAAGTCAGTCTTCTCGTCCTTCGGCCAGCCCGGATGCAGACTCTCTGCTTTTCGTGTCAACGCATCCACAAATGCATCGAAGATCTTGCGTTCCACATAAAGGCGCTCTGCACACAGGCAAACTTGCCCTGAGTTAAGAAACACCGCATCGGATAATCCGTTGACGGCCTCTTCAAAGTTGCAATCCGCGAAAACGATCGCCGCATTTTTCCCGCCCAGCTCAAACGAAACCGGCTTTACCGTGGATGCCACGGTCTTCATGATGGCCGTGCCGGTTCTCGATTCTCCGGTGAACGTCACCGCGTTGACGCCGGGATGTTGCGTCAGAAACTCTCCCGCGGACCCAGGGCCGAAACCATGCACGACGTTATAAACGCCATTCGGAATCCCCGCATCTTGCATCGCCTCAGCCAGCAGCGTAGCTGTCGACGGAGTCTCCTCCGAAGGCTTGACGACCACTGCGTTCCCACAAGCGAGCGCCGGAGCAACTTTCCATGTGAGCAGGAGCAGCGGCAAGTTCCACGGTGTGATCACGCCGACGACACCGAGGGGCTTACGCACTGCATAGTTCAGAGCGTTGGTTCCGTCTGGAGTTTCCGTCTGAAACGATTCCAGCCCTGAGAGTTTTACAAGATCGGCAAAGACGCGGAAATTCGCAGCCGCACGAGGAACATCAAGTTTCGAAGCAAGGGAAACTGGCTTGCCCGTGTCAGCCACCTCTGCTTCAACGAAGCAATCGAACCGCTTCTCGATCGCATCGGCAACCTTGCGCAACCGCACTGCGCGTTCGCGGACTCCGAGCCGACTCCATTCTCCGCGCAGAGCGCGGTGAGCCGACTGAACCGCCTCATCCACCTGTGCTTCATCAGCTTCGGTGACTTGTGCAATCACCGTTCCGTCCGCCGGATTTACATCGGCGAACTCGCGCTTTCCGGGCACGAAGCGGCCATCAATATAATTCTGAATTAATTTCACGAGATCTCAGTCGAGCCCCGGCCATCGTAGCAGGGCTGACTGAAACGAGGCAATCTCGGCCAGTCTGATCAGCTTTGGCGATCTTCCATAAAGCGCTGCAATGCATCACGCCATGAGGGCATTTCAATTCCGAGGGCTTGCACGCGAGTGGGTGACAGAACGGAATACGCGGGTCGAGGCGCAGGTCGCGCCATCTGCTGGCTGCTCACCGGACGTACGGTTGTAGCAAGCCCCGCACCCCGAACGATCTCTTGCGCAAATTCGAACCAGGTGCAATCGCCCGCATTGATCACATGCACAATTCCATTCGCATTCTGCCGGCACAATTGCGTGATGGCGCGCGCGAGGTCGATCGTATAAGTGGGACAACCGCGTTGGTCATTCACCACATCGAGCGCGGAACGGCTCGCAGCCAGCTTCAAGATCGTATCTGGAAAGCATTTTCCCCCAACGCCGAACAGCCACGACGTTCTTGCAATGCAACAATCCGGAATCAATTCAAGCAGCCTGATCTCCGCCTCAGCCTTGGTTCGTCCGTACACGCTTTGCGGGTTCCGGGCGTCGTCAGTTTCGTAAGGTGTTGTCTTCTTTCCGTCGAAAACGTAATCAGAGCTGAGAAAAACAAGGCGCGCTCCAACCTCCTTCGCAGCATTGGCGACGTACACTGCTCCATCGCGGTTCACAGCGAAAGCCAGCTCCGGATTACTTTCGCATCCGTCCACGTCGGTGTAGGCAGCGGCCAACACGATCCACTCCGGACTTGTTTCGCGCACGACCTGCAGCACGCGCTTCGCATCGCGGATGTCGGCAGCGTGCGAAGTGAGGCCGGTTACGGTATCTCCGTTCCACTCGTGCAGGAGCGCTTTGCCCAACAGGCCGGAGGCGCCAAAGATTGTGACTCGCATTGGAATTTATTCGAAACTCTGAGCGTCGCGGAAAGCCACGCCCCGCTGGTCTTTGGCCGATACGGTGGGTTCGCCGTCGAGTTCCCAATTGATTTTCAGATCAGGATCGTTCCAGGCAAGGGTGCGTTCGTGTTCCGGTGCGTAGAAATCAGTTGCCTTGTACAGCACCTGAGCTTTGTCTGAGATCACCCGGAAGCCGTGCGCAAAGCCAACCGGAATCCACAACATGCGCTTGTTCTCACCCGAGAGTCGCACTGCTTCCCAGCGGCCAAAACTCGGAGAACTCCGGCGCATGTCGACCGCAACGTCCAGAATTTCTCCCTCGGCCGCGCGCACGAGTTTCCCTTGCGGATGTCTTACTTGATAATGCAAGCCACGCAAGACATTGCGGGAGGAACAGGAATGGTTATCCTGCACAAACTTTTCCGTGATTCCTATCTCCGCCATCGCCTGCTCATTGTAGCTCTCGAAGAAAAATCCTCGCTCGTCGCCAAATACGCGAGGCTCGAGGATGAACACTCCGGGCAACGACGTCGGAATTTTCTTGATCGCATCCATCGCAGGACGAAACGCCTGAACTGCATTCATCAGAATACCTTTTCTCGCAAGAGTTGCAGCAGATATGCGCCGTAAGTATTGTTCTTCATCGAATTGCCAATTCTCTCCACCTGCTCTGCGGTAATGTAACCGGAGCGCAGCGCAATCTCTTCAGGGCACGCCACCATTAGACCTTGCCTCTTCTCGATAGCTTGAATATAGAGGGACGCATCCATCAGGGATTCGTGCGTGCCCGTGTCCAGCCAAGCCATGCCTCGCCCCATGACCGCAACCTCCAATTCGCCACGCTCCAGATATATCTTGTTGACGTCGGTGATTTCCAACTCGCCGCGCGCACTGGGTTTCAGCGACTTCGCTATCTTCACAACCTGATCATCGTAGAAATAAAGTCCAGTTACCGCGTATCGCGACTTCGGACGGCTGGGCTTTTCCTCGATGCTGAGAGCACGGCCGGCGCCGTCGAATTCCACAACGCCATAACGTTCGGGATCGTGCACCGGGTAAGCAAATACGCGCGCGCCCCGAGTCTTGGTTGCTGCGTCTCGCAGATCTTTGGCCAGGTCGTGCCCATAAAAGATATTGTCTCCCAGCACGAGAGCGCAGGGGCTGGCACCCAGAAATTCTTCACCCAGCAAAAACGCCTGCGCGATGCCTTCCGGTTTCTGCTGGACCTTGTATTGCAACTGAATGCCGAACTGACTCCCATCTCCCAGTAGCGCTTGAAACTTGAGCACGTCCTCGGGAGTGGTTATCAAAAGGATCTCGCGGATCCCCGCCAGCATCAACGTGCACAGCGGGTAATAAATCATGGGCTTGTTGTACACCGGAAGCAGACTCTTCCCCATGGCGTGCGTCACGGGATACAAGCGCGTTCCCGACCCTCCTGCCAGAACGATTCCCTTATACCCGGCGCTATTTGAGGCTTGTGTCATAGGATGATTCTTGTGAAACAGGTTCCCGCAATGAACTGCTGCAATCTATTCAATCAAGAAGAGTAGTGGGTCTCAATCCACTGCCGGTAGCTTCCGCTAGTCACATCTCGAACCCATTCTTCGTTTTCCAGGTACCAACGCACCGTCTTGCGAATTCCGCTCTCAAATGTTTCCCGAGGGCGCCAGCCCAGTTCGCGCTCAATCTTCGTTGCGTCCATCGCATATCGGCGGTCGTGCCCGGGACGATCCTTCACAAATGTAATCAGAGTGCGTCGCGGCGCGCCAAGGGGTACTGCAATTTCGTCCACAAGATCGCAGACCGTCTCCACGATGTCGATGTTCCGTCTTTCATTCCAACCACCAATGTTATACGTCTGCCCCACTGTTCCTCGTGCGAGCACGGCTGCGATCGCTTCGCAGTGGTCCTCCACATATAGCCAGTCGCGAACATTTTGGCCATCGCCGTAAACGGGCAGCGGTTTACCGTCACGCGCATTCAGGATCATTAGCGGTATTAACTTTTCCGGGAACTGAAATCGGCCGTAGTTGTTCGAGCAGTTCGTGGTCAGTACCGGCAACCCATACGTGTGATGGTAGGCGCGCACAAAATGGTCGGAAGCCGCCTTGGACGCGGCGTACGGACTGTTGGGCGAATAAGGCGTTGTCTCGGAAAAGGGAGGATCTTCGGGGCCAAGCGAGCCGTACACTTCATCCGTGGAAACGTGCAGGAAGCGGAAGTCGATTCTCTCCTGCCCGGCTAGATTCCCCCAATAGGCACGCACTTCTTCCAGCAGCGCGAAGGTCCCATCCACATTCGTGCGGATGAAATCATCCGGTCCTCGAATGGAGCGATCCACATGGCTTTCGGCGGCAAAGTGAACGATTGCAGGCGGCTTTCGCCGTTCCAGTAGGCGACGCACCAGGGTGCGGTCCGCAATATCCCCATGGACAAACTCGTACCGGCGCTCGTTCGCGACGGCTTCCAGGTTGCGCAGATTGCCCGCGTAGGTGAGTTTGTCCAGATTCACGATCGAAGTCGAATCCCGCTCGATACTCTGCAGAATGAAATTCGACCCAATGAAACCTGCGCCACCAGTGACGATGATCGTATTTTCCATAGTTCTTAAGGTGGTTCTAGATCACCGGTGCCATCGCACAACTTGCTACGCTTGCGAGCGAATTGTTTATTGTAAACAAAAAGGACGGGTTTCCCCGTCCTCTTTGTGGCGCAGTCGTTTCGCGCTCGATTCGAAATGAATTGCGAAGCCGTGTGGGCGGTTGCTTATCCTACCTTTCGCTGCGCTGGAGGTGCGGCAGCGACCGCGCGGCCAATCGGTTTTCTGGCCAGAGGCCCTGCCGGCTCCAGACCCATCATCTCGAGGTACACCCGCTCAATCTGCTCGGCGATCTGCGCCCATTGATAGTGCTCGCGGACGCGCCGTTTCGCCGCCTGCCCCGCGGCTTCGCGAACCGCTGGATTCGCGATCAGGAATCGCAGACGGTCCGCCAAATCCGACGCGTCTCCGCGACGGAAGGTGAATCCTGCGTCTTCGACTGCTTCCCGATTTTCCGGAACATCGCTCGCAACCACGCACAGCTCCGCGCCCATCGCATCCAGTAGCGCCAGAGACAAACCCTCGAGATCGGACGGAAGGACGAATATTAAAGCATTCGTGAGCAACTCGTCGAGAGCTTCACCAGAGACCCAGTCCAGAATCTTGATCCGATCGCTGGCATGCGTCCGCAACTGCCGCGAGTATTCATCGCAATAGCTCGATGCTCCTGCCATTACGAGCTTTATGTCAGTTTCCAATCTTTCGTAGGCCTCGACCAACACGTGGCAGCCTTTTTCTGGAGAAAGCCTTCCGAGAAACAGAATGTACTTCCCAGGCTCAAGACCCCAATCAAATAGCTTGTCAGGCAAATGTCGTTCGCGCAGCACGCCCCCGTTTGGCACGTAGGACGTCTTAGCGTTATGGGCGTCCATATAATGCTTCTGCAGCGTTTTGGAAACAACCATTGTCTGCGTGGGCAAACTCACGGCCGCCCGTTCGCCAAGCCGCAGGACAGCCGATGCTATGCGTCCCCATTTTTTCCTCTGCCAGTCCAGTCCCTGGACCGTGACCACGGTCTTCTTACCTGCCAGACGTGGGATAAAGGAGAAGAGCGCCGGTCCTAGCGCATGGTAGTGAACGACATCACATGGCTGCACTAGAACATGCAGCGTGCTAAGAAAAGTATGCACTAATGTTTCCAGGTGCTTGGACCGGATCGTAGGCAGGCGCACCACTTGCATGCCGTTGTGTTCTTTTCCCGGCGGAGTGAAGTAGGTCCGGCAATAGACGGTCACGCGGTGCCCCATCCCCGCCAGCCTTTTCCCAATCTCTTCATAATAGGTCTCAATGCCGCTGTACTTCGAGATCACCCCTCGTCCACCAATGAATGCGATGCGGAGCACTTTTTTCTGCGGGGCCGTAATAGAAACGAGGACCGGACTTGGCGTCTTCACGGAAGTGGCTGACGATCGCCTCTTTCCGTTAGCCAGCCGTTCGTACAATTCAATCAGTCGCTCGTAGTGCGCCTCCGGACGGTAATTTTGCCGAATCTGCTCCTGTCCTGCCCGCCCCATCTTGTCGGCGAGTTCCGGTTGTGAGCCCAAAAACTCGACAGCCGTTGCCAATTGCTCCACATCGCCAGCGCTGTACAAAAGCCCCGTCTTGCCGGCACACACAAGTTCTCGCCGCGATCCCAGGTCCGTGGCTACCACAGCTCGCGCTTGCGCATAGGACTCAAGAATTGTCTTGCCGAGTGTTTCATACGCATGCGATGGCAGCACCGTGAAGCGTGAGTTGGCAATTGCGCGATCAAGGTCCGATCCCTGCATATGCCCGGCAAATTCCACATTGCCTAATCCCAACTCGACGGCCAAGTGTTCAAGCCTGCCGCGCTCCGGGCCATCTCCAGCAACGATCAGGCGGAGCTTTGGCTGGCGCTGCATGGCATGCAGCAAGTCGGCCACACCTTTTTCCGGTGACAGCCTGCCGAAATAAAGTATCGGAGCATTCTCGGCATCTCGCTTTGCAATTGGTCTCACTTGCTGAAAATGGGAGAGGACTTCGAACTTGGCCGGATCCCAGCCATGCTCGACAAATTTGTCGCGGACGAATTGGCTTGGGGCGAGAAAGCAGTCTACGCATTTCTGGTAGGTGCCCAGCCACTTGTGGACATAAGCCTCCGCCACCAGTGTCGTGCGCTCACCCCATCCCGGGTAGCATTTCTTCGTCATCGCGTGCCAGAACTCGCCGCCCTTGCAGTCTTCGCAGGCTTCGCCCTGGGCGACCAGATTGTAGCTGGGACACAAGACCTTGAAGTCATTCAGGTGATAGAGCACTGGAATGTCCTGCGCCTTCAATTCCCATAGGATTGACGGCGAAAGATGGTGATAGATATTTCGCACGTGGGCCACGTCTGGACGGAAGTCCGCGATCATCGCCCGAATCCGCCGCCGGGCCTCGCCTGAATAGATCATGCGCGCCGCGAGGCGCGCCCTGTGAAACCATCCCCTCTGCTGCTTGAAATCGACGTGCGGTATGAAATAACGGTCATAGGGAGTCGGCTTGCCTCGAGAATCGGCCATGGAAAAGAGCGCTACTTCGTGGCCCTTGGAGCGCATGAGTTCCATGACTTCGAACAGGTACACCTCGGTGCCACTGAATGGGTAGTTATACTTGTTGCAAAACAATATCCTCATGCGGAGCGCTCCAGTCTTGCGGCGAAAGTTTCTGGGGTTTCAATCAGTCGCAGGAAACGATCGCCGAAACGAATCAGGTTTTTCTTGCGATTAAAGTTCTGCAAGACTTGCGTCTGCGCGGCGTGGCGGATCCAGTCGAGACGGCTGACTGCATTGCGATCCTCCCGGCGCATCAGTTCCCGCAGGAAGAGAATCCAGGCCACGAAATCCTCGATGTCCCCCGGCCTATAAAGGAAGCCCGTTTCCCCTGGTGAGATAATCTCTGGAATTCCTGTGATCGCGGGCGCGAGCACGATTCTGCCCTGCGCCATCGCTTCCATCAGCACCAGCGGAAGTCCCTCGCTGCGGCTGGTAAGAACGACAACATCGGCGTGGCAGTAGAGTGTGTTCATGCGTGGCCGGTGCACGTGGCCAAGCAGTCTGAACCGGTCTTTCAGACCGTATTCTCCGATCAGCGATTCCAGACGCCGCCGCTCTGAACCTTCGCCGGCAATTGCACACTCAAACTCGATTCCGCAATCTCGCATGCGGGCACAGGCCCGAATTAGAAATGCATGATCCTTTACCGGGTTAAGGCGTCCGACTGCTAGCAGCGTTAGACGGCCCGATGGCTGGGGAACGACGCTCCGAGCGATCTGCTCGTGCCCGATCACATCAACGCCTAACCGCGACACGAGGATCTTCCTTGAATCGATCGTTGGAAAGTGTTTCAAAATGTAACGGCGGTTGTAATCGGAAATAGTTATGCAGAAGCGGCAATTCTCCAGCTTGCTGTCGAGATAGGCTGCGTTCAGTAACATGTCCGACCCGTGGAGTGTCAGACTGAAACCCACTCCCAACAACCGCGCCGCGACCATCCCGATCCATGACCCAAAGTATCCGTGATGCACATGGATGTGATCGATTCCGCGTTCCCGTAGCATCACGGCGTAATAGGCGCCGAGCCAGGTGTGCAACAGGGCCTTCAGCCGGCGCTTTGGCGATTCTCTCCCTCGCAGAAGTACTCGTGTCAGCAAACCGACAATTTCTTTCCACCTCCGTGCGCCAAATCCGAGGGCCTGCAATAGAATCAGCAATCGAAGCGGCTGCAGGCAGAGAATCTCCGGTTCGTAAGCTGCGCAGTTCGCTCCCTGTCGTGCCCTGTTATTGCGCACGCTACACGCAACGATGTTGACTCCCCGCTCTCGCAGTTCCGCGATCTCCTCGCCGACATAAGGCTCTACGGTTGCAGGAAACTGGTTCGCGAGATAAGCAATCGTCAACACGCAGCGCTGTGAAATCTGACATGAAGTTATGTTGCAGAACGGCGCAATGGCTGGAAAGACGGCCGTACGTTTTGGATTTCAGTCACAACGCGCCTTCGCTGCGCAGCCAGCATCCCGGCCAGGGTGAACAGAAGCCCATTCACAAACTGATAATTCATCACCACGACACTCGCATTTACCAAATAGATGCCAACGAATATCGGCCACATTGCGTGAAACTGCTGGTTCAATAGCCCGTTGCGTTCGGTTTGTGGAACCGGCCCGCGTCCCAGCCGCCAGATCTCCCACATCAACCACGCATACAGCGCGAACCCGAAGATGCCATGTTCCACAAGGATTTCCAGATAGGTATTGTGCGGATCCAATTCTTTTCCCTTTACCTTGTATCCGCTCACATGCCGCACTAACTCAGCGGGCATCTGGTTCACACCCCATCCGGTTAGCGGTTTTTCCAGGAACATCTGCCAGGCACCCGCGTAGACGGCTTGACGATAGTCAAGCGGGCCAGATTCCCGCAGCCGGTCTGTGAGCGCACGCCGCTGATCGGCAAAGCTCAAAACTATTATCAAACCCAAAGCTCCGACTATTGCGACGGCAACGCAGATATGCCGCTGCCTTTGGTTGTGCGAACGAAAAATCAGAAGCCCCACGCTTACGGCGAACGAGATCCAGACTGCGCGCGTCATCGTTGCCAAAATTGCTACCGGAAGCGAAGCTAATAGCATCGCGGCCTTGATTCCGCGAATTCTTCCGCGCAGTAACGCGTGCAGCGCCAGAACACCCAGAAGGTTCAAAGAAACACCATTCGCTACCGCTTGCAGAAACGGTCCGCGTGCGCGGTCGGCGTGGTAGCCCAGGCTTTCGTCCAAAATGAACCGCGGAAAGATCAAGGACTTCGCGTCCACAAGGAACGCAATCGACATGAAACACAGATATGCAAGCACCACGAGCGCGAAAGCCTCGAACTGGCGCAGCCGCCGCTCCTCTCGAAACACCAGCCCTGCCAGATGAAAAAGCGCGAATGGCACAAAAAATTTCGCCGCGAGCAAAGACCAGGTCTGGGTTTCGAACGGCTGCTGCACAACACTTACGACTGCCAGCAACGTCAGTCCAATCATTGGCCATGTCGCGCGTTCCACCACCATCAACCGCTGCCGCGTCACGACTGCTCGGCCCACTACTCCGAGGACCAGCAATAGGAATACAACGCGATCGATCTCGTAGAAAGGCACATCCGGAGGTCGCAGCAGCATCGCTGCCAGCGCGCAGAGAAAGAGCCCAGCCGGCGCTATCATCATCGCCTGAAGCGGACGCAGCCCCATCCGAAATCCTCGGCAGGCTGCCTCGCCCGCCCACGATTCGGATAGCGACATTCTCGCGGGTGCCAGTGACATCACTCTCCACTCCCTCGCAGAACCACCGCCGCAGTCTTCAGGAGAATCTTCAGATCCATCCCCAGACTCCAGCGGTGGATGTATTCAATATCCAGGTCCATTCCGGCTTGAAAAGATGGATTTTGGCGGGCTGTGACCTGCCAAAGTCCTGTCATTCCAGGGATTACGTCCAGACGGGGCAAGTGTTCGATGGAATAGGCCGAAAAATCATCTAGTGGATGGGGTCGAGGCCCGACCAGGCTCATCTCACCTTTCAACACGTTCCATAACTGCGGAAGTTCGTCCAGACTGTAGCGGCGCAGAAGCCGCCCGACGCGCGTGATTCGCGGATCGTCTGCGACTTTGAAGAACGGACCCTTTCTCTGATTCCGCTCCCGCAGCCCTTCCTTCAAGGTGTCCGCGCTCCGGACCATGGTGCGAAACTTATAGCAGCGGAACGGCCTGCCCTTGCGTCCGGCCCGCAGCGCCGTGTAAAGCGCAGGCCCAGGCGAATCCAGTCGAACAAGTATCGCGAGAAGAGCCAGCACGGGCGCCATTAGGATGAGTGCCGCGCCCGCGCCCGCCACATCGAGCATTCGTTTCATCAATAATCCTGCGACCGGCAAGCGCTCTTCATGCAGGCAAATAAGAGGAATACCCGCAATCCTTTCCGTTTGCCGCGTTGGTTCGCATCCAAACAGGTCTGGCACCATCTTCACGTCCAGCCGCAATTGCTGAGCCGCGCGGACTACCCACAGAGTTTTTTCTCGATCGTGCGGTCCCGCCAGAATCACCTCGTCAACGAATCCAGCCCGTGCCAGTTCTGCCAGGTCGCTCGTGTGCATCACGCCCTTTCCGGGCAGCTTCCTGTCATCCAGCAACCCGCAAACCGATCGTCCCAACTCCGGATGCGCCGCCAGGTGCTTCGCTAGTCGTTGGCCTATTCCACCCGCTCCCACGATGAGAACATTCCGCATGCCGCCGACGGCACGAGTGCCATGTTGATTGCCTTCTCTTTCGGCCCATCGCGATGCCATTAGTGCGCCGGAGTGCAAAATGCCGGCGACCCGCACCAGCGCTGATCGCACCCAACTCTGGCCGGGTCGCCACCGAGGGGGGAGCGGGTTCGCGGCGTTCTTCCCTCCGTGCCGCGGCGATGGAGTGTTGCACAAAAATGGAGATGCTAAATTCTCCCCGACTTCTCGCTGTGGCCGTCTCCGGTCGCAGGCGAATGCTGCTCCGGGAATTAACCGCGCAGCCCAGTCGGTCCCGTGGGGCTTCGCGTGGCCGGTATGAAAAAAATGGGAAGACACGTCAGATCAGTTCCAACTGGTATCCCTGGATCTCAATCGCCAGTGAGCGCTGGATCGATTCAATTGAAATCATCAGCTTTCCCTTCTCATGTTGCACCAGCACGCCTTCCAATCCGTGCAGGCAGCCGCCCCGGATTCGCACGCGCTGCCCTGCGTGGACAAACGCGTGCAGGGAGAAAAGGCCTTTCTCTTGCAGCAACAATTGCAGATCTTCAATCTGCTTCGGCGGCACCGGTGGAACCTTCCCGCCGAAGCTGACGAAGCCGATCAGGCCTGCGGTTTTCAACACTGCCTGCCGCGCCACCGAGGACTGATCGATTCGCACAAACGCATATCCCGGGAACACAGGGGTCGTCACCGCCTTCGCGCGATCGCTCCAGGCGTGGTGTTCGGTAAGCAATGGGAGGTAGACTTCGCAGCGCTTTTGGTTGAGCTGTGCCACTACTTTTTTCTCGAACCGGTACCGCGTCTGCACTGCAAACCATTGCGGCGGTGTGGGCATTGCGACCAACCGCGGCTGCGTTGCTGGCGAGAAAACCACGCCAGTCACCGGAACTCCATAGCTACCGCTCATTGAGTCCCATTTGCTGTTCCAGTTTTCATTCGCACAGTCTTAAACTCGTAGGGCGCAATAAAACTTACGGCAAGTAATTGCTACCCAAAAAACGCTTCTAAGGAATCAGAGCATGCGCTTCCACACAATCGATCTCTTACGCGGAGTTGTTGCAGCTACCTACAGCCGCCGATAAATTTGATCCGGAATCGGAAATCTTCTCTCACTGAGCACCGTTCCCAAGATTCGAGCCTGCGCACCTTCCAGAGTCTGTTTGATCTTTCGAGCGGTCGCTCTCCGTGTGCTGTGAGCCTCAAGCACGAGGATGATTCCGTCCGCCAGCCGCCCCAGCACTTCGGCCTCGCTTGAAATTCCCGCTACAGCTCCGTGAATGACCGCATACTCGAACTCATTTCGCAGTTCAGCGAGGCAGGAAAGCCAATACGCTCCCGTTCCCAAATTCTCCGTGCATTCGCACGCTCCGAATCCTGGCACGCGCCACAGGTTATTCGCCTCTCGCGTTGACCGGGTCTTGATCGCACCACTCCTTGCATGGTGGAAATGAGGACGAGTCATCGGCTCGACCCGCCTTTCGCGGCCCACAATGGCGATATCAGCGCGCGTCTCCAACGCCAGCGCGCGCCCCACTTGATCGCAAATGTGGGCTACATCGGAGTTCGGCTCTACTGCGCTGAAGACGATCTGCTTCACCGGTTGCGCTCCAGTCACAAAAAAAATCCGCCTTACCAAGCCCCGGATTTGTTCGCGTGCGAAGTCCTCAGGGTTCCACCGGTGAGTTTCGCGGGAAGGATCCACCCGCAAAAATGGTGTTTCCTGTGCCGTAGAACTTATCAGTTCAGATTTTCTCGGTTCAGATCTTCGCAACACATCCGCGTTCGCGCTCATCTCATCTCCGTCAGGCGGATAACCGCCTGCCCGTTCCTTTTGGTAGCGATGCTAGGACCGGAATTTCCAAACACCCAAGCGCATCTTCCGGTGTGCGCAAAGCAGGATCTAAATAATCTGCCGCGAACGCCGCTCCCGTGCCCGAAGTCAAAGCGGCTACAAGGCCTCCAAAAAGCACTACACCCGCTGGCCACACTGGCAGGGCCGGCACAATCGGCTGCTCAGCGATGGCTACATCGACAATGCCGCCTTCGTCCAGCGCGTCGCCCATTCGTGCTTCTTCGCGTTTCTTCACATAAAGCAGGTAATTTTCCTGCGCCGCTTTCGCGCCGCCGGTCAGATCGTCCTGGACGATCGCATCCTCGCCCAGTTGGCGCGCCCGAATCCGATATACCGCCAAGCGGGCGTTTGTCGTCGCCTGTCGCGCCTCCAATCCCTTCATCTCAACTCCCGCCTTCTGCATCTCCGCCCTGGCCCACTCGTAGTTTGGATTCTGGTCTGTGGTTTCATCGTGCAGAGGGGTCAACTTCTCGGCCGTGATCGCAGCCTTGGCTTGAATGATTTGCTGCTCGACTTCCTGCACCAGACGGTGATTCGGCTCAAACTTGGTTAGCAACTGAGTCTTCTTCAACTCCAGATCCAGCAGGGTTGCCTTCAATGCCCGCAACAGCTCCGGATTGTCCGCGGTGCGGATCTGGGTAGTGGTCCGCTCGGGCAACTTTGCCAACTGCCCATAAAGTTCTTGCACTCGACGCTCGGTCTCCGACATCTCCACCTGGGTTTGCTGGTAAGCCGTCTCCAGTTCGTCAACGCGTTGCAGTGCCAGATCACGTTGCTGCGCAGCCATTACTACGCCACGGCTCTTCGTGAAATCCACAAGCTTTTTGTTCGCCTCTTCCAATTGCCGGCGCGATTCTCCAGTCTGCCGATCGAAGAAATGCAGTTGTCCGCCTGGCCTGTGGACCTCCATATGCTTGTCGAGGTAGACAGTGGCCAGCGATTGCAGCACATGAGCCGCCACTTGCGGATCAGAGGCGTCATAACTCACAGCGATCAGATTGGTTTTCTTGAGGGGCTCCACGTCCAGCCGCTTGGAAAGCTTTCTCGCCGCCCGCTCTGCACGCGCCGCTTGCTCTTCATTAGGCCGGAACCATCGCAACCAGTCGTGTGAAGCCAAGTCATTGGCCTCAACTACGCGGAGCAAAACATCGTCGTCCTTCAGCAGTTCCACTTCTGAATTCAGCTCTTCCTCAGTGACTTCTACCCTGGAAAAATCGGGCGGAGCATTCTCTTGCGCAGCCACCGGAGGATCGGCGCGTCCCCGCCGCACGAGCACGCGAATCTGCGCCCGATAAGTAGCCCCGGCAAACGCATATACCACAGACAGGATGAAGACCAACCCAGCGACGCCGACAAAAATTCTTCGCTGCCGGAATAGGACCATTACCAACTCCCGCATGGTCGGCGACACCGGTTCTTCTACCCTTCGCGCTGGATCCTGGTCTGGCATTTGGATTGACTTGGGCCGTTCTGCTAAAACTGCGTGGAGCTCACATACATGCTTAAGGAAGGCTTGCTGAGAAACCGTTCGATCTTCGAGATGGAATTTTGCGGAACAAAGACCAGGTCGCCGGGGCGCAACTGAGGATCCTCCCCAAGGCGTCGTTCTTTCAACATCTGTTTAAGGTTGAAAAGGTGCGCCTCCACCAAGTCCTCGCTCACGCGCCGAAACAAAACTACCTGTGAATGCTTCGCCTCATGAGTAAATCCACCCGCGATCTGCACGGCCTCAATAATGCTTGTGTCCGACCGCAACTCGTACTTGCCGGGCTTTCCGACTTCTCCGCCCGCCACGAAATATGGATGCTCAAACTCCTTCAGGGCCACCGCTATCTGCGGAGCGTGCAAATATCCTGTGTAAGCCCGCCCCACGGCCAGCCGGAACTCCTCCAGCGTAAGCCCCTGCGCGATCACCGGCCCCGCATCCTTCAGGGTGACATAGCCGTCAGGTTGTATGGTGAGCGTTTGATCGAACTCTGGAGACAAGCTGAAGCTCAATGTGACTACGTCGCTCTGGTTGAGCCGGTAAAGCGGACGGCGTTCCCCTTCGAGCCGAGGATTTCCCATGCCGTCCGCTTTCCCAGGCTTAGCAGCCGCCATTCCTGTGCTCCCTGTCCCAGCCCCGGTTAGGCCAGTTGGAGAAGACTGTAGGCTAGCTCCCAGGTCCTGCTCCCGCTTTTGCTCCTGGGCGAATGCGGCCACGCAAAGCTGTAAAGTCATCGCGCTCATTACCACAACTCTTGTCCAGCCAATAAAGGGCTTCATCGCAGTAATCGGCTCTATTTTTCCCTGGATTCCGAGAGCTCCGTCATTTCCACGGCTCTCTTTATGCAAGGTATCGCGGTGCCGAATTCACAACAAGACATAGGAAGTTCCGTCTACCAACGTGGTATTCCGGACTTGCGTCAGAAAAGCACCGGAACACCGATGCATCACGGGTTTTCTTCCCGAGCAGCGGCTCAGTTAGGGCCATAAGACTATCTCCGGACGGCGTACCCACGAAAGTAGACTTGCATGTTCACTGCATCACACCCCGCTCAAGACCGAAGACTGAGATACGCGCGCCGAACCGCGCTACTCCGGGGTTTTCTCCGAGATTCACTGGAGACTTCCATAGCTTTCCTCCAAACTGCCATCATTTTCCACAGCGTCACCCTCTTTTTTCCCGATTTGAAAATCTCACGACAAATTTTGTGACAAGTTTCCTTGAGTACTCTCCCGCTCGCCCATACCATCAGGACGCTCTCTAATCTTTTTCTTGGAGACTGCTAGATGAATTCGTCCTCTGCCGCCGTTTCACCCGCAATCACCGTTCTGGTTGCGGACTCCAATCGGATGCAAGCACAACTTCTCACTGGCGCCCTGCGCCGCCGGTCCGAATTTCGAATTTCTACCTGCCCGGTCGACTTCGCATCAATTCTTCAGGCGATGGCTTCCACTGCGGCTAAAGTCGTGGTTCTCTCGTTGAATCACTCCGTGAGCGTCGCCAATCAGATGGCCGCGATGCGCCGCGTTCACCTTGTTCACCCGGAGATTGCCAAGGTGTTGTTGGTTGAATCCTACGATCGCGAACTGGTGGCCAGCGCTTTCCGCTCCGGCGCCCGCGGCATTTTCTGCATTTCGGATACGCACTTCCGGCTTCTATGCCGATGCATCCAGAGGGTCGCCGGTGGTCAGGTCTGGGCCAACACCGAGCAGATGACATTCCTGCTCGACCTGATCTCCGAGGTGCCGTCACTGCGCGTGCTCAACTCCAGCGGGAGCCAACTGCTTACCCCGCGGGAGGAACAGGTTGTGGCCCTCGTCGCCGAAGGTCTCAGCAACCGCGAGACTGCCCGCGAACTCAGCCTCAGCGAGCACACTGTTAAGAAGTATCTGTTCCGCATCTTTGACAAGCTGGGAATCTCATCGCGGGTCGAACTCGTGCTCTACGCCGTCAACCATGGCGAACCCTCGCGCGCGGAATGGCTCGCCGGCATGAGCGACGCAGCGCCAGCTTCCTAAAGGAAGTCGAACGAGCGTGCTCTAATTGAAAAGCTCTCCGCACGCCTGTATAAATCTAGGACGAACCTTCGTGCCCGACGATCCCTCCACCTCCGAACCTAGACCTCGGCCGCGCAGCGCGACCATCATCGCCGCTGGATTGCTGCTTGCGGCTTTGGCCCTGGTTATTCTCTACACCAGCCGCGGAGCGTTCTTGAGTCCCCTGGCTTTAGTCGTGGTCGCAGCCATCGGCGTGGCAGCATTGCTTCTGCAACTGCGCTTACGTCCGAACCTTTCTGGAGTTCGAGCCTCCTCCGCTCGAGGTCCGCTGTGGCTCAATGCGCTTGGCGTGATCTGCGCAATCGGCGCCTTATTCGCAGACATCCTTCACCTCAATGAAGGGTCCGTACTCGTCGTCGCGCTCGGCGCCGTTGTCTCCTTCGCAGTCAGCGGCATCATCATTCTGAATGCCCTGCGCAAACAGCGGTAGACCCGGCATCCGGGCTTCGGTCTTCCGGCTCCCGCCGCTGATCTTTATCGAAGGCTTATTTGTTGGGGATCGGAAACAGGAACTTTAAGAGAGATGTAGGGCCGGAAGCCGAGAGCCCGAAGCTGTCACGGCTTGAACTCTACCGCCACGGTCGTCTCCACTTCGGCCGGCTGACCGTCAACGCGGTAAGGTTTGAACCGCCACCAGCGCAGAGCATCCATCGCAGCCTGTGCCAGCACCTCAGGACCATTCAATGCGTGCATATCCCGTACTGAACCATCGCGTCCCACCACCACATCCAGAACGATTATCCCTCGCAGATTCGCCGGCCGCGCCGCTTCAGGATAGTCGGGATCCACACGGTGCGTCACCAGCTTTTCCATCACTTCGGCTGGAACGTGAGCCTGAGGCTGAGGCTGTTGCGCCTTTTGAGGCAGGCCCGACTCCAAATCTTCCCACCCGCGATTCCAGTGCCACCACAAAACGGCCAATAAGATCGCGGCCGATACCAGAAGGAATATCCATCCCCGGCCACGCCGATTGCGCACAGGAGGCGGCGCACCGCCCGATCCCCCACTCTCGGATTCTTTCCCATCTGTAGTTCCGACCGGAGTCGCCGCCTGCACCGTTTCTTCAGGCTCGGCTTTCATTTCTCCCGCCCACACGCGAATCGCCACCTGCTGCTCCGACGTCATGCCCACGAATTCCAGTCCTGACCGTAGCCTGTCGTGATGCCGCACCAGCGCCCGCGTCCGCAGCGGATCCGCAGCCTTCGGAAACCGAATCTCCACTCCCACCGCCTCGCCCGGCAGCAATTCTCCCGCCAACACCGCGGCCAGTCCGCCTTCACCCAGGTTCACCGATCGTCCCGGCAAAGTATCCGGAATGCCCGAACGCAGCACGGTCACATCCAGTTGCGCCTGCACGTTGTAGCGCAGTCCGCGCCGCCGCGAAGGCTGATCCCACCCTTGTGCCTGTGCCCCGCTTGCCATGCTTGATTTTCAATAATAGCTAACTAATTTTCTCGGCGATCTCCGCGGCTTTTCTCAGCGCTCTCCGCGATCAAGCTTTGTATCGCTGAGCCCGCAATTCCGAAACCTCGTCACCATTCGCGATTAACACAACGCGAGCCATGCCAATAAACAGACCGTGTTCCACCACTCCCGGCATGTCGCTAAACTGCCGCGCCAGACCATCCGCATCTGGAATCTGCCCGAACTGGCAATCAAGAATGTGATTGTTCTCGTCCGTCAAGAACGGTTTCCCATCGGCCCGCAGCCGCACTCCAACTTCCGCACCCAGTGCCTCAATCTCCTTCACTACCAAGGCCTGCGCGAACTTGATTACTTCCACCGGAAGCGGAAACCTTCCCAGCACTGGAACTCTCTTGCTCGCGTCGGCCACTATCACAAGCTGCTTGGTCGCCGAGGCCACAATCTTTTCCCGCAGCAGTGCCCCGCCGCCACCTTTAATCAAACGCAACTGCGGATCAACTTCGTCCGCGCCATCCACGGTCACGTCGATCATCTGACATTCATCCAGAGTCGTGAGCGGAATCCCCAGCGCAGCCGCCTGTTCCCGCGAACGGTCCGAGGAAGGAATGCCCCGAATCCGCAGCCCATTCTTCACCTGCTCGCCAAGCAGTTGGATGAAGTAAGCCGCCGTCGACCCAGTCCCCAGCCCGACGACCTGACCATCTTTAATAAATTGCAAGCTAGCCCGCGCCGCCGCTTCTTTTTCCCGATCGTTCGCCATAGATTTTCGATACGGACGGCCGCTCCTAATCGCTCACTCCGCCACTCACCCCAAACTCTTCTCCACATAAAACAAATACCCTGCAAGTGCCAATCCAAACAGAGCCGTAAGAATCGTCACCAGATCCACCAGGAACCCCGCTGGCTCAAACTTCCCCTCATCCAGTTGTGCCCGAGTCTTCCGATATCGCAATAGCCCGGCCACAACCATCAGGACTCCTGCGAAGATCGAAATCATTCCCATCCAGACCGAAAGCCCGGTGGTCTGTGTCACTTGTCCTTGAAATCTGGCTAACTGCCTTAACGCAACCGCAAAGCGCCCGATCGCGAAGCCAAACACCACAATGGCGACACTCGTCCGCACCCACGCCAAAAACGTGCGCTCGTTCGCTAAGTGGTCGCGAGCTCGATTGGAATTCTCGATCACAGGCTGTTCCCGAGGTTGGGCTGCGGCTGGAATCACACCGCCTGCCGTTTTCTGGCTTCCATATACTTGCGCAGAACGGCGTTCATTGTAGTCTGGTAACCGCGGCCGTGCTTGCGGAAAAACGTTAGCACGTCGGGATCGACGCGGAGAGTAATTTGCTTCTTCGGCCCCGGCCAGAAGATCGCATTCTTAAAGAAATCAGGGCCGAGTTTTGGAATATCGGAAAAGTCGATGTCTTCGTCGCGCATTGCGTCAATACGCTTCCAGTCCGTCCTGGATCGCTTTTTCGTACTCTTTCCGTTCTTCACGATGTGCCCTTCTTAGCGAAATGATGCGAATAGTCTCTGGGGCTGGTTCTGTGAAAATGACCGCAATCGTGCGCCCTCGAATCGTGCCGATTCCTATCCAGTGCTTTTCTCCGTAGTCTTCCCGCGTGTCAGGTTCTACAACTAGCACACCCCGGAACATCTCCTCGGCATCGGCGAAGTCCAGGCCGTGTTTTCGGATGTTGAAGCGGTTCTTGGCTTCGTTCCATTCAAAGGTCATTGTAACTCCAATCGTAGCTACGGGCCAAATCTCTGCCCTGCTACATCCACTGCAGCGCCGCGCCAAAGGCTCCGCCTATCTGACACTCGGCATGTCGAGAAAATAAGGCGGCGCGTCAGCCGGCTCATCCGGCGACCGAATCCACGTGCTGGATGTCAGCATATGACAGTTCGCTGAATCCGCCATGCCGCGGCCTAACGCGCTTGCTATATTCAAGGTACATGCCCTCGCGCTACGCACAATGGATGTATGACTGGGAACACCGCCTGACTTCGGTGGACAACAACCGCGTGGTGCGTCCGCTGGATTGGGGCGTGGAGTGGGCGCGAGACTGGCCTTGCCAGAATGGCTCGCGTCCCGGCCAGGCCGTCGATGATCCGGCGAAATTCTTTATCGACTTCAACCGGCGAATCGTTGCCTCAAGCGACGAGTTCTACTCCTACAAAACGCCGACCGACTTTCGCCTGGAGAAGCGCGAAGTAAAAGTTTTTTCCACGCGCGAAGTTCCCGACCCAAAGCTCGAAGCGAAAGTAAAAGGAACGTTCGCAGAGTTCCTGCGCTTTACCGCGCCGGTGAAAACTCCTTATCCCGAAAATAATCTGGTGAATGCACGCTGGTTCCCCGCGCGCGGGCGGCGTGCCATTGTGCTTCTGCCCCACTGGAACGCGGATGCCGTTGCTTACGTCAGCCTCTGCAAGCTTCTGAACATGCTGGGCATCGCCGTGCTGCGCCTCACCATGCCTTATCACGACATCCGCATGCCCGCTGAGATCAGCCGCGCCGACTACGCCGTTTCTGCCAACGTTGGCCGCACGCTCGATGCCGTGCGCCAGGGAGTGGTCGATGTCCGCTGCTGCCTCGATTGGCTCGAGCAGCAAGGTTACAGCAAGCTCGGGATCGTGGGTACGAGTCTCGGTTCCTGTTATGCGTTCATCGCGGCGGCGCATGATCCGCGCATTCGCGTCGCCGCATTCAATCACGCATCCACCTACGTCGCCGACGTGGTGTGGCACGGACAATCCACGCGTCACATTCGTCAGGGCATGGAGTCGCAAACCAATCTCGAAACGCTACGGCAATCCTGGCTGGCCGTAAGCCCGATGGCCTACTTCAATCAGTTCACGCGCTGGCCCAGAAAGTCCCTCATCATTTACGCGAAGTACGATTTGACTTTCCTGCCCGAGCTTTCGCGCAACGTAGTGACAGAATTCGAACGCCACGGACTCGATCACAAAGTCGTGGTGCTCCCGTGCGGCCACTACACCATGGGCGAAGCGCCCTACAATTACATGGACGGCTGGCACCTGGCTTCGTTCCTGCGAACCGCCTTCGACTAGCGCCGACACGACTACACAATCGGCGCCAGAACTTCACCTTGGCCTTGGGATCCGAGTTGCGGACTTTCTCCGGAGAGCAACGGCCGTCCCAAGCGCAAGATGTAGGCAAGCCACGCGCCCGCGGCCTGACTGGTCAAAATGGCGACCAGAACAAGCGTGGTATAGAAGACGGCATTGATGATGCCGGCGTCGAAGGCTACGCTGGCCAGGACGATCCCGGGACCTCCGCGTGCGTTGAGGGCCATCGCGAGGTTCGCTGAGTCCGCGACTCCGAATCCTGCCAGCTTGGCTCCCAATCCCGCCGAGGCCAGTTTCACGACCGAGGAAAGAACCAGAAAAATGGCAAGCATGGTGAGCGAAAAACTCCGGCTAAGATCCAGTTTGTATCCCACCACCGCGAAATAAATCGGGATGAACACAGCGAACGAAAAATCCGAAACCGTGCCCACCGCCGAAGCCAAAAAGTCCTTATCGGCCACAATCGCGTACCCCGCAAGAAATGCGGCGAAGACCAGGCTGATGTCGAACAGCGCAGCCACCGCCGAGTAAGCCAGCAAAACCACCACCACATAAGCAATAGGCGAAGCGGATGCCAGCACATTCCACCGGGACCGAGTCAGCCGGCTAAGAAGCTTGGGAGCGACCAGCAATCCCATCCCAAAGTAAATTACGGTGAGGCCGACATGCATGGCGATCTTGCGATTCGGCACGCTTCCGGATTGAGCCAGTGCCGTGGCGATGGCCAACACAGCCCACAAAATGATGTCCTCAATTACCGCTACTCCCAAAACCAGCCGGGCAAAGCGCGTGTGCAGGATTTTCAAGTCGTAGAGAATCTTGGAAATGACGGGGATGGAAGTGACCGCCACGGCAATGCTCACCACCAGCATTAACGGGATCCTCGCATGGGAAGTCCCCGCCAGAATGCCCAACGGAATGAACGACACTGCGACCAGTGCTGCTACAAAAGGAATTCCAGTTCCCAAGGCTCCCAGCCATGCGACTTGGCGTCGGTCTTCGCGATTAAACAGCCCCTTAGTCTCGGCTCCGGAGGCAAACATCAGAAGCAGCAAGCCGAAATTGTAGAGAAAAGAGAGTACGGCGGCGTACTGGGCGCTGGCCGCAGGTCCCTGATGCAGAGGAAGGATAGCTGCCGATACCGAGGGCGCAAACCGCCCAAGCAGCGACGGCCCAAGCAACACGCCGGCAAGGATTTCGCCCACCACCTTCGGCTGCCGGATGCGGATGAACAGGTATCCGAAAATGCGGGCTGCCGCCAGTAGCACGAAAAGAAAGATTGTGAACGAGCCAAAGTCCGCATTCGACATCGGGATGAAACCTCAGGGAGCAGTAGGGTTTGTTGCCTTGTGTCGCCCAAGCGGTTGGTCCGACTGGCCTCTAATATCGATACCAGCTGAAGAGATTCGCGATCCACCCGCCAATGCGGATTCTGAGAGACCGGTTGGCTGACGGGCGTCCACGCCCGGCAGAATTCTGTGGAACGCTCGAGACGGCGCCAGCCGTTTTGAACGTGTCGTCCTGCCTGTCAATTTCTGATGGTTGTTGCATCGTGTCCCCTCAGGTTATGTGCTAAGTGCAGGCGTGGTCCCTACTGACTGGTTTGTGCCTCTCGCGTAACCAAGGCGATCCAGCAAATCTCCCGCGGATTCGTCGATGATCTCGAGTTGCCGCTCCGTCAACTTCTGCCGCCAACCGTGAACTGCGCCTTTGCCCACCCAGCGGCCTTCTTCTCCCGGACTCTTGGGCAAGGTTCTAGCCTGGTCTTCCTTGTCGCGCATTTTCTCCAGAGAATTGTTAAGAACTGCGGCGCGAATCACGGGCATATCCACCTTCTTGCCCAGGAATTCCATGCAGCGTGCGACCGTGCCCTCGAGGTCTTTCCGCATTTCTTCAAAGCGCACCACCAGCAGGTCGTCCGTTCTTGCGAGAGGCGAGTTCATCCAGCCGTCAACATGTGCCTGCCAGGAGCCGAAACGCGTCATCTTCCCCTGCATGAAAGGGCCGACGTATCTATCCAAAGTGCGGACGTGAAGCACATCCAGCGCAATCTCGCGCGCGAAGCTGGAGAACATCACGTCTCGAGCATCACGAACTATGTAGATCGCGCGCCGGTATTTGCCCCGGTAAGGCTCATGAGTCTTGATCAGGCGTCCACCCCCCGGCACCAGCGGATAGGCCTCACCGTGAACCCCAATCTCAGGGACGATGCGTTGGATCTGGTCAAAGTTCGAGGAGACACCGCTCAATGCTTCTCCCAGCATGAACCTCAACATCGTGTTGCCCGACCGGGGATACGAGGCGAGAAATACATCCGTGGAGTCGAGTCCCAGATGTCGAAGCCGAACTAGAGGGGCGCGCAACCGGGTGCGCGCGGCACGAGCGCGCCATCGCGTAAGAGTAGACATTTAGCCGCGTCCCTCTCCGTGTGCCGCCCGGCTATTCAAGGCAACGGCACAAGATGCGCCTCCCGCGTCTACGGGCCCGGGTTGAGCAACGTCGGTGGCTTCCCGGCGTCGTCTCTTCGACTCCCGATAGCGTCGCAGCAGTGAGATCGGGATGAAGGAGAAGACGAGCGGGGAAATTCGGCCTCTTATTCGCAATGTGAGGTAAAGCACACGGTCAACAAGCCTCGAAAAGCGGCTAGGCGACTGGACGGCATTGTCTGCCAGCTGCGGATACGGCGGCCACGCGGAGCCATAAATCTGGTGCCACCAAGCCTCATACTGCCGGATCTTTTTCCGCAGCGCGACGCCGACAAGTTCCGGCCGCGGACCCCGGACAATCTTGTCACCCTTGAGGTTGGCATGATGCTGGCCCTCGAGAATGGCCGAACGATCCGCGCCTTCAAGCACTGCTAAAGAATCGTCATACGGAATCTGCAGAAACTCGCAGACGTGCCGCATCATCGAGGGAGTGTCCTGAATCAAGTCTTCGTAATTCACCTGACACACCGGCTTGCCACGCGCCAGCAACCGGTCGCATTCCTTCTTGAATACCTCATACCCGAGGAAACCACAGTGGGCTGCGCCCTTCCGGCTGAAATAGGAATTGCCCAGCGAGGCCGCGCGCAGAATGCTGTTCGCCGTTCCCTTGGGATCGCGCCAGACAATAATGAATCGCGCGTCGGTAAAGTCGTCCGCCATCTCGTTGAGGCGGTCGTAGTAATTGGGAGATTTGTCGCCCCAGATCGTAGCCCCGTGCCGTTTCGCATAAAGTTGATGAGCAGCCTTGAAGGCACTGGGGAAGTCCGAGATGCTCTCGTCGACATCCCCCGCTGTCAACCCGTGGCGTTGAAAAGCTTCGTTCCACAACTCCCAACGCTCCGCCCAATCGCAAAACGCCGCAGGCTTGAGAAACACGGGCTTCAACAGCAGCAGATCGGCTTCATACGTGAGCGCGACCTGCGGATGCTTGTTCAGAAGCGCGTAAAGCAACGACGAGCCCGATCGCCACATGCTGACCACGAACAGCGGCCCCGGCTCCAGCACCGGCTCTTGTGTTTGATCCTCACCCCCGGTGCTCATGCACGAGCCTCGGCAAGGCCAGCCTCGGCAACGAACACTGTGGGTCTGCTGTTGTCCGCTCTCATCTGCCAAACCCCACCTAATTTTTCTACGATGATCAGTGTTCCCGTCGGTGGACCGCCCTTAACCGGAACGCGGTCGCGGTCGCCATGTTCGATGATTGTCTGAGTCGCCAGAACATTTCGAACATGAGTCACTGCTACAACGGAGCCGGAAGACCGCTGCGCCAGATTCATCAATTCGTTCAGGCGCTGCGAGTACCGGCCGTAGAACTGATAAAACGACTCGCCGCTGGGCGCGACCATGTCAGGATGCTGGTTCAACAGGTTGAGAAAGGGCAGAATGTCATACACTCTCTGGCCGCAAAACACTCCCAGATTCCAGGGGCGTAGATCTTTGCTGGTCGCGACCCGTGGTGCGCCGGTGCGGCGGCGCAAGACTTCGGCTGTCTGCCGCGCGCGGCGAAGGTCAGAAGAGTAAATGGCTTCGACCCGATGATCCGCCAGACGCTCCGCCGTGTCCGCCGCTTCTTGCAGCCCTTGATCGTCCAACGGGATGTCTAGCCAACCCCGTAATCTCTCGTCTCTCCCGGGTACGTTGAGGCAGGTATGTCCATGGCGCACAAGTATAAGCTTTCCCATTTCTATGAGGCTCCTGGTTTAAAAGTGGTCACCGGTGACAGATGGGTGGGGTCAACCGAAAACGGCTGGCCATCTGGAAACAGGCAACAAAAGCGGGGGATGGATACTATAGTAATCTAATGGACTTACTCTGTAATGCTGTGTTCACAATACGTCCGAAACGGGCTACTGTCAAGCCTTTCATCAAAAGAAATAAGTCTCTAGACCGGAGCTGAGGGCGGAATTTTTCCAAATCGGGACACCTGCAGAGCCTGGGAATGCGAACGCCCAGAGTCGATGCAGATGAGCAACCCAGACTCAGCGGCAACTCTCGGCGTCAAGCTGCAACCAAGTCCGGCAGGTTAGAATGCTTGAGTGGAAAGCACCCACGCCAACGGCCTTGACTCAGAAATTATGGAGCACCGGCGCGGCGAGTTTCTGATCAGTACCAATCGTGCGCGCATGGATCTGGATGTGGTTCACGGTTTTCTGACCAACTGTTATTGGGCCAAGGGCATTCCGCGCGACGTTGTGGCGCGATCGATCGAGCACTCATTGTGTTTCGGCATTTACGAAGAGGGCGGAGCGCAAGTTGGTTTCGCGCGCGTGGTCAGCGACTTCGCCACCGTGGCTTACCTCGGCGATGTATTTGTGCTGGAGTCGCATCGCGGCCGCGGGTTGAGCAAGTGGCTGATGCAATGCATCATCGAGCATCCCTCGCTGCAGAATCTGCGGCGCTGGATTCTTTTGACCCGCGATGCGCATGAACTCTACGCAAAGTTTGGCTTCACTCCGGTGAAGGCTCCGGAGCGCTACATGGAACTGCACCGCCCCAACGTTTACGAAACACCTTTAGGAAAACCACATGAAGAATTCCGCAGCTAAGATGTATCGCCCGCTGTACGAAGCCGATCCGCAGATTGCCGCCGCCATCGACAATGAAGCCCGCCGTCAGCACGAAGGTCTCGAACTGATTGCCTCGGAGAACTTCGTCAGTGAAGCCGTGCTCGAAGCCGCGGGCTCAGTGTTCACCAACAAGTATGCCGAAGGCTATCCCGGCAAGCGTTACTACGGCGGCTGCGAGTACGCGGACGTGGTCGAGAACCTGGCGCGCGATCGTGCCAAACAATTATTCGGCGCGGAGCACGCCAATGTGCAGCCACACGCCGGCTCGCAAGCAAACATGGAAGCCTACGCCGCCGTGCTGCAGCCGGGCGATACGATCCTGGGATTGAACTTGGCTCACGGGGGCCATCTCACGCACGGACATCACCTGAATTTTTCAGGCAAGACCTACAAGATTGTCCCTTACGGCGTGACCAAAGAGACCGAGACGATTGACTATGACGCGCTGGAAAAACTCGCAGAGGAGCACCGCCCGAAGCTCATCATCGGCGGCGGCAGCGCGTACCCGCGCATCATTGATTTCGCTCGCATGCGCCAGATCGCAGACAAAGTAGGCGCGCTCTATCTAGTCGACATGGCGCACTTCGCCGGGCTTGTGGCAGGAGGCGCGCATCCCTCGCCGGTGCCGCACGCGCACATCGTTACTTCGACAACTCATAAAACTCTGCGCGGACCAAGAGCTGGCCTGATTCTTTCCAAGGCAGAATTCGCGGCGGCAATCGACAAAGTAGTTTTCCCTGGAATGCAGGGCGGGCCGCTGATGCACATCATCGCCGCGAAGGCGATTTGCTTTCAGGAGGCGATGCAGCCAGAATTCCGCGAGTACGCGCAGCAAGTCGTTGCGAATGCGAAGGTGCTGGCGGAAACGCTGGCCACTGAAGGATTCCGCATTATTTCAGGCGGCACTGACACGCATGTGATGCTGGTCGATGTTTTTTCCAAGGGCATGCTGGGCAGCGAGGCCGAGAAGGCGCTGGGCGAGGCCGGCATCACGGTCAACAAAAATGCGATCCCGTTCGATGTGAACCCGCCGCTAAAGCCAAGCGGAATCCGCATCGGCTCTCCGGCGCTGACCACGCGCGGCATGAAAGAACCTGAGATGAAGCAGGTCGGGCGCTGGATCGCTGAAGCTCTGCTGCAGCGCACCGACGCGGCAGTGCTGGCGAGGATCCGCAAGGACGTGCTGGAACTCTGCGAGGCCTTCCCTCTGTATGCCGAGCGCCGGGCCAAAGCGCAGGCGGAAGTGCGAGCTTAGGTTCGAAGCACTCGCCGAAAAATAGTGAGTATGTTCCAGTTGGAACATTAAAAAAAGACAAAACCTTTTTTCGTAAGTTATTGATTCTTCTAGAGGCTTTTTGGACAGATCAATGGAATCAATGGCTTACCCTGTGGAAGAAATGTCTACCTTCGAGGACGTCGAATGTCTACTAAAGTAGACTTGACAGGCCCGCGACGTACTTTATAAGGTACAGGAGCCTGCACCTTGATTTTTGAGGGTTATAGGAGCGTTCCGGGCGGGCTGATTAGCGCGGAATGGGCGAACAAAAGACGATGTTTACGATGCTTTCTTTCCCGCGAGGGGCGTGAGACAGTTCAGACCAAGCTGTGGAGTAGCTCGTTTCGTCTGGGAGGAAGGCCTCTTAGCCGCTCCGCCCGGTCGAGGCTTCGCCTCACCCGACGGGCACGGAAACCCTACGCGCGGAAATCATGTTGCCTTCCTGGTCCTGCACCACAATTCGAAAAACATATAAACCCTGTCTCAGTTCGAACTTGCTACCCACGGTTATCCCGGACGTCAAATTAGAGATTTGTGTTCGTGCCAGGCGAAGCTTGGTTGTGTTCTGCATGGCGGAGATGAAGTTGCCATTCTGATCGAAGATCCCGCAGACCTCGGTCAAGGTGTCGGCCCAGTGGTCGCCGTCGCGACGGAAATGAAGAGATTGAATGCCGATGCGAGCGCTAGCAGCGGCTCTCGAATACGCCTTTGCTGTTAGGCTTCGCACTCGACTCCCGCGCGCACGCGGGCCAGCACCGCGGCAAAATCGCTGGTGGCTTCTGCCTCCGAGATGTGGATCACAGGTTTAGGCACGGGCTAATTATACCCGGTGTTCGCCCCGATCCTATTCTGCTGTTTTCTCGCCTCCCCTCTGTGGTTAAATGCCTTCGGTGAAGATCGCCATTGACATTCGGCGGATGACCGAGTTCGGCGTGGGCACATACATCCGTAATGTCGTTCGAACTCTGGGACGGCTAGACCACGAGACTACCTACTTCCTCATCGGCTCTCCCGCGAAGGTCAAGGAAATCGGGCCGCTGCCGCCCAACTTTCACACCGTTCCTCTGGCGGAGCCGGAGCGCTCTCTGAAAAGCTTCTTGGAATTTCGCGAGATTGTGCAGCGCCTGGAATGCGATCTGGTTCACATTCCGAATTTGTTCTCGGTGCCTCGCGCGCTGCCTTGCCCCTATGTGATGACGGTGCACGACATGCTGGAGCATCTCTCCCGCGCGCGGCAGCAGACTGGGTTTTGGGGAGCCTGGCACTTTCAGTGGACCAAGCGGGTTTTGCGCGGAGCGGCGCGCATTTTCGCGGTTTCAAACTTTACCAAGATTGAGATCGAGAAACTGTTCGGCATTCCCTCGGGGCGGATTGAGGTTGTCTACAACGCGATCGACGAGCGCTTTCTTCATGGACACGCCAGCGCGGCCGATCGCCAGTTGATTGCCGAGCGCTATCAGGTCAATTATCCCTTCCTGCTCTATGCCGGACGAATCAGTCCGCACAAGAATGTCGTGCGCATGATTGAAGCCTTTTCCGCGCTGAAGACGGAGCTGGAAAAAGAGCAGGCATTCCCCGATCTGAAGCTGATCATTATTGGAGACGACGTTTCCGGCAATCCCGACTTGCGGCGGACGGTGATCCGCAGCGGAGTGCAGAACGATGTGCGCTTTCTGGGCTTTGTGCCCATTGAGGTGTTGCGCACCTTTTACGACCAGGCAAAGATTTTCGTCTTTCCATCGTTGTATGAGGGGTTCGGACTGCCGCCGCTGGAGGCGATGGCTCACGGCACTCCGGTTGTAACTTCAAACACTTCGTCACTGCCCGAGGTGGTGGGAAATGCAGCGGTGCTGGTGCATCCGGAAAATGTTTTCGAGATCATGCGGGCGTTGCACAGAGTTCTTATGGACCAGGCACTCCGCGAAAAGATGAAGGAACGCAGCTACCGGCAGGTCACCAAGTTTTCCTGGGAGAAATCAGTCCGCCGGATCATGGACGTATACGGTGAGGTCTTGAATACGAAGGACCACGAGGACTCAACCAGCCAACCTGCGGACGCGGGCAAGAAGACCTCGGCGGGAGTAGCGTAATTCGCGGGCTGTCGTCGGAAACACCGATCAAGGTCCAGCCCATCCCAACCAAACTGACCAAAATCTACTTCAGCAAGGGCTGGCCCGGCGAAGCGATGGCGAGCTTTTGCAACTTGGTGGTGATGCGAGTGCGGTCGGCATCGTTCTGGGCTGAGGCGAGACGCTTGCGAAGGGTAGTGATCTTGTGCTGACGGGCGCGGCGACGGCGAATCTCCGGGCGGCGGCTGGGTGCTGACATAGTGTGCTCCTGAAAGTGAATTGAAAAAATAAACTTACTGCCTATCTTCAGCCTGACGATTCTGTGAGTTTGCATCGCGCTGCTGGTTCGCTTCTTGCTCCCTGCGTCGTTGCAGCTCCTTGGCTCTTTCAACCGCGTCGATCTGGTCCTGCGTCCAGCGCTCTCCATCGCGGGTCTGAGTTGCCATGCTTAGCCTCCGAAAGCTTCGTTCTAATTATGGGACACAATGCTCTCTGCCGTCCACCAAATCTCGCCGGAAACGACTTTCAATGTCACCTTATGGGTGAAGACAACACCCTGAGGCAGAGCGATCATCACTGACTCCGATATGGCCTCCGAGGGTTCCACGCCATTCTTACCCGAGAATACATCGAACGCCGCCACCGGTTCGTCCCAAAGGACCTCACTTGGGAACGAAGGAGGTTGATCCTGCATTTTTGCCGAGTAAATGAGCAGGCCGGTTCCCTTCTGCTGAATAGGCACCTTCGACAAACCGATATTCCTCACCTTGACCGCGGCCTTGAGAAAGGAGTGCCCCGAGTGCTTCTCGATGGAAGCTTCGATTGAACACTCCAACCTTGGTTTATAAATCCGGCCTCGAAAATAGTTGAGATAGGTCCACGCAGCGCCTCCGAGGATGGCCAAGATCTCGCAAACATTCTTGGCCGTCTCAACCCAGTGGCTGATGTCCGAGGTCCACACTCCTTACCTCCGCCCAGATTACGAGGTCCGATAATTTAAAATAAACTTGCGGCAGCCGGACCTGTAAGCCGAATTCTGTCCGCCGAATTGCTCCGGCGGGACGGTCATTCCTCTGGGCCACGCATCGCTGCGAGGCTCTAGCGACCTACCCGAAGGTTTGACGCACCGAGCCGGCACGTGCCGGAACTTGATTCGTAAGAATCATTTCCCGGCTCCCTTCCTATTTGGTCTTGCTCCGTGTGTGGTTTGCCCTGCCCGCTGCATTGCTGCCGCGGCGGTGCGCTCTTACCGCACCTTTTCACCCTTACCCGCATCCGTGAGGATGCGGGCGGTATATTCTCTGTGGCACTTTCCGTCGAACGGACTTGAATCCGCCCTCCCGGACGTTATCCGGCACACCGCTCTGTGGAGTTCGGACTTTCCTCTCCCTGCGTCCGAAGACGCAGAAAGCGACCGTCCGGTCCAGCTGCCAACAGAACTATTATATCCCGGCCTCCGGCTCTCGGCTTCCGGCTTCCGTCTCCTCCACGAGCATTCCTGCTCTAAAGCGATCTTGGCTGGTAGACTTAATCCGCTGAAAGATTGTCAGTATCGAGGGCCGGAAGCCGAACGCCGGAAGCCGGAAGCCGAATCATGAACATTGCCGAAGCCATTCGAATCGCACTGCAGTCGCTGTGGGTGAACAAGCTGCGGTCCGTGCTGACTCTGCTAGGCGTGGTGATCGGCGTCGCCGCGGTGATCGCCGTGGTCACCTTTGTCTCCGGCATCAATGATTACGTTGCGCAGAAGGTTTTTAACCTGGGCGCGGACGTTTTTATCATCTTCAAGGTTTCCCCCGCCGTCACCAACGTGGATCACTACCTCGAAGGCGAAAAGCGCAAAGACCTCACCATGGAGGACTATCAGGCCGTGGCCGAGGGCTGCCGCGATTGCAAATACATTGGCGCGGTAGTCCGCAACGAAAGCGGCAAGGTGAAATACGCCGAGCAGTCGATTAGCGACACGTCTGTACGCGGAATTACGCCCTCGATGGCACCCATTTACGATTTGGACCTAAGTGCTGGCCGGATGCTGAATGAGACCGACCTGAACAATCGGTCTGCGGTCGCGGTGGTGGGCAACGACATCGTGGAGCACCTGATGGCGGGGACTGATCCGCTGGGCAAGGAGATCCGCATCGACGGCTGGACCTATCAGATCATTGGCGTCGGCACGAAGAAGGGCAAGACTCTGGGGCAGAGCGCTGACAATTACGTATTCATTCCTATTACCATGTTTCTTAAGCAGTATGGCGTGCACAAAAACAGCATCCGCATTTCGGGTAAGGCCGCAAGCGCCGGGCCCATGCTCGACGAGGCCGTCGACGAGGCGCGAGCCGCGCTGCGTGCCAAACGGCACGATCCGCTTGGCGGCGACGACAGTTTTGACATCGAAACCAACGCGAGCTTGCTCGGCATCTGGACGAACTTTAGCCAGACATTTTTCATTGCGACTATCGGCATTGCTGCCATCTCTCTGGTGGTCGGCGGCATTGTGATCATGAATATTATGCTGGTATCGGTGACTGAGCGCACGCGCGAGATTGGCATTCGCAAGGCGCTCGGGGCGCGGCGCGAGGATGTGCTGCTGCAGTTTCTGATCGAATCGGTTACGCTGGCGCTTACCGGTGGCGCGCTGGGCGTGCTGCTCGGAGTGGGGATTGCGCTGACAGTTACCGCGCTGATCGGGATGCCATCTTCGATCAAGCTCTGGGCCGTGGCCGCTGGGCTGATCGTGTCAGCAAGCGTGGGGATGTTCTTCGGAGTCTACCCCGCGCGAAAAGCGGCAAAACTCGACCCGATCGTGGCGTTACGGTTTGAAACGTAAAGAATTTGGCGATTGTGCGATTGGGTGATCGCGCGATTGAAAACCTTCTTGTTGGTTGGACTTAGGTTTTCAATCGCTAAATCACTCAATCGCAAAATTACTCAATTGCACATGAATCGCAGAGACGAATTCGGCGAGATCGTGCAGATGGCGACCGACACCATCCGCGGCAACAAGATGCGGTCGTCGCTTACCGTGCTCGGAATCGTGATTGGCGTCGCCATGGTCATCGGCGTTTCGTCGATCGGACGCGGCCTCGACGACAATGTGCGCGACGTCGTCGCCAGCGTTGGCTCGAACGTCATCTTTGCTTATCACTTGCAGCCTTTCAGTTTTGGGCGCCTCAGCGAAGAAATGCGCACGCGCAAGAAATTGACATTCGAGGATGAGGAAGCGATGAAGCAACTGCCGCACGTAAAAGCCGTGTGTGCTGGATTGCGCTTCTTCCGTCCTGAACTTGGCGTGGGAACTTTCGCTGTGAAATATCAAGATCGGAAAGTGAAGAACACTATTCTCGAAGGCGATACCGCTTCCGTGAAGGATGTTTACGATCTTCCAATGGCCTCGGGAAGATGGTTCACCGATGCTGACGACGAGCGGCGCGCCACGGTCATCGTGCTCGGCCACGATACGGCAGAGGAATTGTTTCCGCTCGAGAGTCCGTTGGGCAAAGAAATTAATATCGACGGGCGACTGTTTGAGGTGGTCGGCACAGTAGCAAAGATTAAGTCGGTATTTGGCGGCGGAAAAGATCCCAACGATAACCGGATTTTCTTTCCGCTGACTACGTTTAAGACGCTGCATCCCGAAATAAAAGATCACTGGCTGAGCGCGAAGGCCACGTCCCACGATGACGTACCCAAAGCTGTCGACGAGATTCGCGAGCTATTGCGGCGCCGGCGAAAAGTTCCTCCCGACCAGCCAGACAACTTTGTAGTGATGACCACGGATTCTCTCTCCGATTTTTGGAATCAGCTGACGGGAGCCCTGTTCGTGGGCATGTTCGCGATTTCGAGCGTAGGCTTGATCGTCGGCGGCGTAGGTGTGATGAACGTTATGCTGGTGAGCGTCACCGAGAGAACGCGGGAGATTGGCGTGCGCAAAGCCATCGGCGCCCGCAAACCGGATATCCTGCTGCAATTCACTTTGGAAGCGATCATTCTCACTACCATCGGCGGCGTGATCGGGATTCTGCTTGGGGCATCGATCATTTGGATCATTCCGATGGTGTGGCCGTCTCTGCCTGCTCGCATGTCAATTTTCTGGGCCGTCTTTGGCTTCGTTTCTGCCGCGGGGACTGGTCTCGTCTTCGGTATCTACCCCGCATGGAAGGCTGCGAACCTGGATCCGATTGAGGCGCTGCGTTACGAGTAGTCTGGCCTCCGTAGTGGCGCCGAACTGACTGCATGATTCATTTCGTCCTCAGAATAGTTCAGATCATCGCGGTCGTCGGCGTAGCTTCCAGTTCGATCTATTACCTGCTCTGTATGTGGAGCGCGTGGAAATTCTTGCGCGAGCGGGAGGTAGGCGACGGCGCCCGGTCCACACAGTCTTTTCCGCCCATCTCGATTCTTAAGCCGCTCAAAGGAACCGATCCTGAAATCTACGAGAGCTTTCGCAGCCACTGTCTGCAGGACTACCCGGAATACGAGATTATCTTTGGCGTGAGCGACGCTAACGATCCGGCGGTCGAGAGCGTAAAAGCATTGCAGCGAGAATTTCCCGATCGCAGAATTCAGTTGGTGGTCAGCGAGAAGATTTTGGGTGCGAATGTGAAGGTCAGCAACCTCGCGCAGATGCTGACGGAGGCACGCTATGGCCTTCTGATTGTGAACGACAGCGACATCCGCGTAGAGCCTGACTATCTGCAGCGCGTCACTGCGCCGCTGTCTGACCTGCAGGTCGGAATGGTCACCTGCCTTTACCGCGGAGTGGCGGGTGCGACGCTGGCATCGCGTCTGGAGGCGTTAGGGATCAGCACGGATTTTTGTCCGAGTGTGTTGGCTGCGCGGCAACTGGAGGGCGGCATTCGATTTGGTTTGGGCTCAACATTGGCGTTCCGCCGCGCCGAGCTAGAAAAGATCGGCGGCTTCATCTCATTCGTTGACTATCTTGCCGACGATTACGAATTGGGGAAGCGCATTGCCGGCCTGGGGCTGACCGTGAAATTGTCGGGGGTTGTGGTTGAAACTTTTCTTCCTTCCTATCGCTGGCGGGAATTTTTCGCTCATCAACTGCGCTGGGCGCGCGGGGTGCGAGACGCTCGGGCAGGTGGCTATCTGGGCCTCATTTTCACGTTTGGATTCTTTTGGGCTTTGGTAGGATTGGCGGCGAGTCGAGGAGCACTCTGGGCATGGAGTGGACTGGCGCTCACGCTGCTTCTCCGCTTTGCAATTGCTCTAGTCGTGGGCCGGAGCGTCCTGCAGGACGGCCAAGTCCTCCGGGATGCATGGTTGATCCCGTTCCGCGATTTAATTGCGGTTGTGGTCTGGGTTGCAGGCCTCGGCGGTCACACCGTGACCTGGCGCAGCGACCGTTTTAAATTAAAAAATGGCAAGCTCACACGGATCTCGCCGTGATTGCGCGCCGAGTTTAGTACGCCGTCAACTTCACTTCATCGAGCCAGACATTGTAAGTATCGCCGGTCTTATCCAAATCCATCTGGAAAGCAGTATCGATTTCTTCCACAGTCCAGTCCATTTGGTTGGGATAAGTCGTGTTCACTTGATTGACCGTACCGTTAATGGTCAAAGTGTTGTAGAGCACGCCGCCGGTGTTGGGATCCTGTTGCACGTCCCAGATCAGGTGGTTCCAAGTGTTGGCCTGAAAGTCGCTATGCAGGCAGGGAATGGTGGTCGGCCGCCATCCCGTATCGGGCGCGTCGTTCCAGATATCCCAAACGCCGTCTCCATTGAAATTGCACTCCGATCCCCAAACCCATCGCTGCCCACCGTAAGTCTGATTCGTGTCAAACTCCAGGGCCTGCGCAGCGTTCGGGTTATCGATGTAGAAATACAAGTCGTAAATGAAGTGGCTTATGTTATTTCCCCCGGCGACCGGGTTGAAGTAGAGCATGTTGCAATAGCCTGGGCAACCGGGCGGGACCGCTGCGATGCTGAACTTTGTTGAGTTTCCATCCATCGCCGGCGAGGTTTGGTTCTGCGTCATGCTTGACGTTGGCGTTCCACCACCGGCGGCACAGATTTGCCCCGCGCGCCCGGAACCGGGAGGAAATAAGCCGCCACAGGACTGCCAGCCGGGCAAGGCTTGAATTCCAGTGATGGTTGTCTGGCCGTTTGTGTTCGGCGCCTGCGACGAAATCGTTATTGGGATTGGCGTCGCGGAGATATATCCCTGATTGTCCTCCGCATAAACGGTAATGGTGTGCGCGCCGGGAGCGGCGAATATTTGCGTGTCAATCGAACTGTCAAAAGTAAAGTAGACAGCGAGTTGATCGACGAAAACTCGCATGAAGAAAATTGGGTTCTTGGGCGTCGCGGATGCCACTACGTGAATTGGTGATGTGATTGTCGTCCCGCTGGTCGGGCCCGACACAGTCAGCGGAAAATCAGTCGCTCCACTCGCCCAGTCTGTGCTTGCGGAGGCACTGCTGTTGGAGCGGGCAACGGGCTCGACGAAGGGCTCCAGGTGATCGCCACCGGTGGCACCGAAGGATAAGTCTGCGCTGGCGGGGTCGGAGTTGGTGTTGGAGTGGGTGCGGGCGTTGAAGAGCTTGTACTGACGCCACACCCCACGAGGATGGTTATCGCGCCCAGAAGGCTTACAAACTGCAGTTTCCTGAAGACTTTCCAACGATTGCTGCAAAGCGATTCGACGGACACGGTCTCCCCCAGCTATCAAACGTTTAAATCAGTTCGGAGCCAGCGGGTGTGAGCGGCCGAGAGCTGGTACTGCGACCTGTGCGACGATGCGCCTCTATATTTATGCGTGAGGGCCGTCATAGCCACAATAGGGAGACCACCCTACATTCACGATGCGAGGGCCTGATTCGCATTACTGGAAGAAAACCGGGCGGGAAACTTCGGGGATCTCTCAAAACGCTACGCGGGAAGACTCATGGAACTGTGGTCGAGAACGGAGCGGACCTTGCTGGCCAGTTGTTTCAAGGTGAATGGTTTCTGAAGAAAGTTATGTTCGGCGTTGACATCATGGTCCAGTACGGTTTGGCCGGCATAGCCAGAGACGAATAGGACTCTCGTTTCAGGACGGATCGTTTCCAATTCCTTAGCCAGTTCGCCACCACTCATGTGCGGCATCACGACGTCTGTGACGGCCAAATGAATAATCGATCCGTATTGTCTGGCAACAGATAGCGCGTCCAAACCATCTTTCGCCTCGAGCACGTTATATCCACGAAGGCTAAGAAGTTCTGCCGCGGCTCTGCGTAGAGCCTCCTCATCCTCAACCAGCAACACCGTCTCCGTGCCGCGGAACACGGTCTCCGCACCAGCATCCGGCATCTCTAAAGTGCTGGGTTGTTCTTCCACGCAGGGCAGGTAGATTTTGAAAATAGTGCCGATTCCGGGCTCGCTGTAGACCCATACAAATCCGTGATTCTGTTTGACGATTCCGTAAACGGTGGCAAGTCCAAGTCCCGTGCCCTTGCCGGAGGGTTTCGTGGTGTAGAAAGGTTCAAACACATGCGTCAGATGGTCGGCGTGGATGCCGGCGCCAGTGTCGGTCACGGTGAGGACAGCATAGCGCCCTACGGGAATGACGGCCCTCTTGCGGTCGGCATAATGTTCATCGAGGTGCACATTGCAGGTTTGGATTGTGCATTTTCCACCCTGCGGCATGGCATCGCGCGAGTTGGCCGCAAGGTTCATGAGAATTTGCTCGATCTGTACCGGATCCAATCGAACTCTGCCCATCCCCTCTCCGGGAACAAAGACGAGTTCGATATCTTCCCCGATAAGGCGGGAAAGAGTCTTGACGATTGCACTGACCACTGGGTTGACTTCAGCGACGCGCAAGGCTTGCGGCTGCTGGCGGCTGAAAGCGAGCAACTGGCGGGTCAGGTCGGCGGCGCGGTGGGCCGCGGAAAGAATCTCGTGCATCCGCGACTGGGCGGTACTTCCCGGGATGACAGAATCGAGTGCGAGTTCGGAGTAGCTCGTGATGATGGTTAGCAGATTGTTGAAATCATGGGCAATGCCTCCAGCCAGACGGCCGATGGCGTCCATTTTCTGCGACTGGAGCAACTTGGCCTCGAGACGAAGACGTTCCGTGTAATCGCGGCCATTGGAAACGTAGTTCGTGATGTGCCCTTCAGCGTCACGTATGGGGCTGATGCTCTCGTCGACGTAATACACTTGGCCATTCTTCTTTCGGTGTACTACGATGCCGCGGACGGCGCCGGAACGAATGCTCTCCCATAACTCGCTGTAGAGTACGGGCGCTTGCAGTTCTGACTTCAAAATACTCTGCGCTTTGCCGGTAACCTCCTGGCGGGAATAGCCGGTCAGAGTTTCAAAGGCGGGATTCACATATTCGATAATGCCTTCGCTATTTGTAATAAAAATGGTATCGGCCGACTGCTCGACCGCGCAGGAGAGTTTGCGCAAGGATTGTTCCGCCGTGTGCCGCTGCTGTTGGGTCGCGTGCAAGCTGAGCGCGCAGCGGATCGTGCGCACCAGGTTGGCTCCGTTGAGCTGCGAACGCTCCATGCAGTCATAGGCGCCAGCCTGAATGATCTCAGCAACCGCTTTCTCATCCGCGTGCTCGGTCAGCAGGATGAATGGCATTGCGCCCCTGGTTTGCAGAAACTCCGAGAGCAGCTTGGTGGCCGCCGCATCGACGGTCTCATGTTCAAACAGGACCAGTCCATAGTCACCGCTCTGGAGCATGGTCTTGGCTTCTTCCAATGAGCCCGCATGGTCGAGCTCAGCCGGCAAAGCATTCCAATTCCGGACGAGGATTTCGCGGATGAGAAAGAAGTCTTCCTCCTGGCTGCCTACGAGCAGGACGCGCAACAGAGAGGGCGCGAGTTGGGTCGCAATTGACACGGGAAACGTTTGCTTACTCTTTTCACATCGGACGGTTTTATGCGTGCCGTCGGATTCATACAACACTGCCGACCTTTGAGGTCGAGTAGAAATCCCAGATCGGGGAAGGGGTCCAATTTGGGACAGGAGTGATCGATGCCATGAGTCCTATCGGACTCTTGATCTATGCCGTTCACGCCGTCAGCAGGTTACGCCCGGCAAGGGGAAATGCTTTTTCGCCTGAAGTTCCGTCCATCCGGAGATTTTCATTAGAAGCTTCAACACGGGAGTTCTGCCGGGAGTTTAAGGGACTGGCCTTACACCTTGTGCTGCTCCGATGAAAAGACCTGGATGCCTTGCATGCCGCTGAAAGCAGATGGCGATGCTGCCATGATTGACGGTGCTCTGATTGACTTCGCCTTCGCCGCCCTCCTAACATGGCATCCAGAGTTTTACCCCGCTCATGATCGACCAAACCATTTCGCACTACCGCATTATCGAGAAGGTCGGGAGCGGCGGCATGGGCGTTGTTTATAAGGCGGAAGACCTGAAACTCGGCCGCTTCGTAGCGTTGAAGTTCCTGCCAGACGAATTCGCCAACGATCCCATGAGGCTTGAGCGATTTCAGCGCGAAGCTCGCACCGCCTCGGCATTAGACCATCCGAACATCTGCACTACATATGAAATTGGAGAGCACGACGGGCGTCCCTTCATTGCCATGCAGTATCTGGAAGGTTTGACCCTGGCCGTTCGCATTGCCGGGCGGCCGCTCGATGCGGAGACAGCGGTTGAACTCGGCATCCAGCTAGCCGATGCACTGGATGCTGCGCATGCCAAAAACATCATTCACCGCGACATCAAGCCTGGGAATATTTTCGTGACCGAGCGCGGGCAGGTAAAGATTCTCGACTTCGGGCTGGCGAAGGTCGCGACTCGTTTTGCCTCCGGTTCGGGCGCATCAGTAACTTCTGGGCTTACTGCAACTCAAGAGAACCTGACGGGTGCGGGTTCTGCGCTGGGGACAATTGCCTTCATGTCGCCGGAACAGGCCCTGGGAAAGGAACTCGACGCGCGAACAGATCTCTTTTCCTTTGGCGCGGTGCTCTATGAAATGGTGACCGGCTCGCCGCCCTTTCGTGGCGATACCACCGCGGCGGTGTTTGACTCCATCTTGCACCGAGCCCCGGTCGCGCCAGTGCGGCTCAGTCCTGATGTTCCTGCGGAGCTTGAGCGCATCATCAATAAAGCTCTGGAAAAAGACCGCAACTTGCGATACCAGCATGCGGCCGACATCCGCACCGACTTGCAACGCCTGAAACGAGACAGCGAGTCCAAGCGCGTGACCTTGATGGCGGAGCCTGCTGAAAACGAAGATCAACGTGGGAGCTCAAGTCGCGTGAGAGCAGCCGGTGGTACCGGGAGTCACGCGGCGAACGCTACTCGTGTGGAAGCGGGCTCAGCAGCCAGCCCAGCACAAGTTGTCCCAGCCGCCCGAGCCGTGCCGGGCTCGAAAATCGCGCCTGCCGGGATCCTGACATTGGTCGCGCTGCTTGCCGTTTTTCTTTATTTCCATTTCCGCAAGCCGCCACAACTCACCGACAAAGATGTCATCGTAATCGCGGACTTCGCCAACACCACGGGCGACCCCGTATTCGACAGCACCCTGAAAGAAGCTTTGGCGGTCGATCTGGAGCAATCACCGTTTCTCAACGTGCTCTCCGATCGAAGATTGAGCGACACCCTGAAGCTGATGGGAAGAACGCCGGACCAACGCATCACCCAGGACGTAGGCCGCGACGTTTGCATGCGCACAGCGAGCAAGGCTTTGCTGGCAGGCTCGATCGCGAGCCTGGGCAGCCATTACGAGATCGTTCTCAAAGCGGTCAGCTGCAAGACTGGCGACCTGTTGGGAGCAGCGCAGGCGGAGGCAGAGAGCCGCGAGAAAATCCTGCAGACGCTCGGCGAGGCCGCCGCCACTTTACGCGGCAAGCTCGGGGAATCCCTGGCTTCGGTGCAGAAGTTTGACAAGCCGCTCGACGAAGCCTCCACTCCGTCTCTTGAAGCGCTTCAGGCTTATACCGAGGGATCCAGACTGGCTCGCGAAAAGGGCGACACCGACGCACTTCCTTTATTGAAGCGCGCGGTTGAACTCGACCCTAACTTCGCTCGTGCGTACGCGTCGCTGGGCATTCGTTACAACAATCTGGGTCAAGCCACGCGGGCGATCGAGAATGTCCGCAAAGCTTACGAATTACGCGACCGCGTCAGTGAGCGCGAGAAGTATTACATCTCCTGCACTTATTTCACGCTGGTTACAGGCGAGCTGGAAAAAGCAATTCAGCAATACGAATTGTGGATTCGCGACTATCCCCGAGATTACGTCGCCGAAACCAATCTAGGAGTGAATTACTTCATCATGGGGCAGCTCGAGCGAGCGGCCGCCGTAACCCGCGAAGCGTTGCGCCTTGAACCCGCCAACATCCATGGCTACAACAATCTCGGCTTCGCTTATCTTTCGATGAATCGGCTGGATGAAGCAAAGTCAGCCTTCGATGATGCGCTGAGTCGCAAGCTCGACGGCCCTTACCTTCGGCAATCCATTTATTATCTCGACTTCCTGCGCAAAGATGCGCCCGGAATGCAGGAGCAGTTCTCATGGGCAATGGGCAAGCCGGGGACGGAGGACATTCTGCTGTCGGCGGAGTCCGACACGCAGGCGGATTATGGCCATCTTGAGAAATCTCGCCATCTCTCGGCGCAGGCAGAAGAATCGGCTCGGCGTGCCGACTCTAAAGAAACAGCCGCGTTCTGGCAGGGAAATGAAGCACTGCGCGAGGTCGAGTTCGGCAACTTCTCCGAGGGAGTGAAGCAGGCCCACGAAGCCCTCGAACTGGCTCCCGGACGAGACGTTAAGGTCGAAGCTGCTCTTGCCCTGGCGCGCGGCGGAGACGTTGCGACGGCCGAAAAACTTTCCGAAGAGCTTAATCAAGAATTCCCGCTCGATACGCTCATGCAAAATTACTGGCTCCCCACCGTGCAGGCGGCGATTGCTTTGCAGCGGCACGATTCGGCCAAAGCGATAGCAATTCTGCGAACGTCCGCGCCGTATGAACTCGCCGACCCGCCGCCGTTCTCCGCGGGCACCATGTACCCGGTCTATCTGCTTGGCCAAGCCTATTTGATTTCTGGGAACAGTTCGGGAAATGGCGAACACGCCGCCGCGGAGTTTCAGAAGATCCTCGATCATCCCGGAGTGATCGTAAACTTTCCCCTGAGCGCGCTCTCTCATCTCGGACTGGGACGGGCCCGCGCGCTTTCTGGCGATAAAGCAGGGGCACGCACCGCTTACCAGGATTTCTTCGCTCTCTGGAAAGATGCTGACTCCGATATCCCAATCCTGAAGCAGGCTAAAGCCGAGTATGCGAAGCTGCAGTAGCAGCGCGTTGGCCTTCTCATTACGGTGACTTCGCGAACCATTCTTCGAACCACTCCAGACTGCGAAGCGTGTAATCCCGCGCGTCGGCAGGCTTGGCGATGGCATGCCCTTCATTGGGATAGACCACGAGCTGCGTCGGCACGTTTAGATTTTTGAGTGCGTGCCACCATTCGACCGATTGCTCCATCGGCACTTCCCCGTCGCGGTCGCCGACCAGAATCAGCGTAGGCGTCTTCACCGCCTTCACGAAGTGCATCGGATCGCTCTTCGCGTAGACCGCAGGATCGTCATACACTGAGGCACCGAAAAACGGAATCATCCATTCGTCAATGTCGTTCAGTCCGTAGTAGCTCAGCCAGTCGGAGAGGCCTGCGCCCGCCACTGCAGCCGCAAAACGCTGCGTCTGCGTCTCAGCCCACATCGCCATGTATCCACCGTAGCTGTGTCCGCGGATGCCGATGCGCTTGCTGTCGATCGGGTACTGCTTAGAGATCGCGTCTACGCCTGCCATGATGTCGCGGAAGTCGCCACCGCCGAAGTCTTTTACATTTCCTTGCGTGAACGCTTCCCCTTGTCCGTAGCTGCCACGCGGATTCGGACACAGCGCAAAATAACCCATCGCCGAAAGCGGGCCGGAGCCTTCGGCCCAGCGCGACATGCAGGCAGCAGACGGTCCGCCGTGTACACTCACGATGAGCGGATAAGTTTTGCCCCGAACAAGATCCTTGGGCAGCATCAACCACCCTTGCACCCGCACGTCGCCATTCATCCAATGCACGTTGCGCATCTCGCCCCACGCGGGTTCTATGTCTGCGTTCAGATTGGTGAGCTGCTTCCAGTTGCCAATGGGTCCCGCCCAGATTTCCGGCGGAACGCTCGCTGACTGGCGCACGATCGCGACAACTACTTTATCTCCGGCGCCAGTCGAAGAACCGCCGGGAACCCATGCAGTTCCCGCTGGCGCAGCCACTTCCTCACCCGTCCAGAGTGTATCGACCGCGCCGCCGTTAATGCTCACGCTGCCGAAGCCAGAATTTCCATCCACGTTTTCCGCGAAGGTAATGCGATCGGGTGCAGTCCAGGCAAGTGCAGATGGTGACGCCTTGATGCCGGGAGTAAGATTCTGCGCGGCCCCTCCCGAAAGCGGTACAAGGTAGATGTCGCCGCCGGTAGACCCTTCATCGCTCATTAATCCTTCAATGAATGCGACGTTCTTTCCATCGGGAGAAACGCGCGGATTCGCAATCTGCAGCTTCGGCTTGTAAATTTCCCGCATCTCGCCGGTCGCAGTTACTCGATAGAGGTGTGCGATCCACCAGTTCGCATCGCCCGAACCATGCGCCGCTATTGCCGCCCAGCCTTGACCGTCGGGCATCCAGTCGTATTCGTAGACGTACATATCGGCGGGGGTGACTTGCGTCAGATGATTTGTGCTCAGGTCGATGGTTGCAATGCGCTGCTCGTAAATCTTCTCATCAATCACTCCCGCGAGTGGAGTCATGGGTTGCAACGGTCCTGCAGCGCGCGGCATCCCATCAATAAAAAGCAGAGAAAGCTTAGATCCATCGGGAGAGAAGCGCGGCGCCTGGGCATAACCTTTCAGCTCCGCATGCTTCACCGGAGCGCTGCCGTCGGCGACCGCTGTCCAGACTTGCGCGGCGGTAACATCGCCACCTACATCGGCCATGAACGCAATTCGCTTGCTGTCGGCGGACCAGGCGACATCGCGGAGCCGAAGATCGCCTTCCACTGCGATCTCCTGCGAAGACCCGCCACGGACGGCCATGACCGAGAGTTTTCGATCGGCGAAGTAAGCGATCCGGGCTCCATCGGGAGAAAGCGCAACCTGGCCGATCCTCTTGGCGTGCGGCATGGAATCAAGCACTGCCTCGGCACGAGAAGGCGCAGCAGTTTGATCTTGCGCGAAAAGAGAGATGGGAACAGGTAGAAAAGCGAAGCCGAGACACAATGCCAGAGAATAAAAGAGCGGGCGTGTTCGTACATTCATAAGGGAAAAAGTATAGCTGCTTCCAGAACCTATACGGGGTTGTGAATAGCGTTTGTGCTCACGTACTTGATCGTAGCCAAAACCGCCTGCTTAATTGTCAATCGCGGCCGCCATCCCAGGGCGCGAATCCGCGAGCAATCCAGCAAGATAAATGGACTATCCCCGATCCAGCCGCGTTCGCCGCCCGAGTACGTGAGCTTGGGATTCAGCCCGAGATGCTCACAGATCCAGCCAATGGAGTCGTTCACCTCGCAATACTCATCGGTTCCAAGATTGAAAATGTTCACTTTGGCATTCGCCCGCTCAATCGCCAGCAAAATAGCGTCGATGCAATCCTGGACGTACAAATAAGATTTCCGCTGATGGCCGTTGCCCAGCACATGAAGATGCTCTGGATGCTCCGCAAGCTGCTGGTAAAAATCGAACACATGTCCATGAGAGTAACGCTCTCCCAGGATCGATACGAATCGAAAAATGTAGCCTTGTATTCCAAAACCTTCGCAATAGGCTTGGATCAAGCCTTCCGCAGCCAGTTTGGAAGCACCGTAAAGCGAGGTCTGTGTGGGAAAAGGACACGTCTCAGGCGTGGGAAAAATCTCTGGCTCTCCGTAGACCGATCCCGTTGAAGAAAAGACAATCCGTTTGCAGCCTTGCTCGCGCATCGCCTCCAGCACGTTCCAGGTGGCGATTGTGTTCTGATCCAGATCTTTGCGTGGATGTTCGGTGCCGAAGCGCACGTCGGCGTTCGCCGCGAAATGAACCACTAGCTCGATGCCCTCCATCGCCTGCGCCAAACTCTTGCGATCGAGCAAGTCTGCCTGGTGAAAAGTAAAGTGAGGATGTGCGAGAGCACTTTCCAGAAAACGCCGCTGCCCAGTCGCCATGTTGTCGAACCCAGCGACGCTGTGGCCGGCAGAGAGCAGACGGTCGACCATATTACTGCCGATAAAACCGGCAGCTCCCGTAACTAAGACGCGCAAAATAACCTCCATGGAATCGGGAGCTGAATAACTCTCAACGCTCTATCTCCGACGCAAAGAAAAATCTATCTGCTATCCGAAGACGTCTGCCGCAATGCGATTCGCGTTCCCTTCAACTCAAACCGGCTGTCGCGCCAAACATATCGCAGGTTCAAGTAGCTGGCAAACCACACCATAAAACCAAGCAAGTCGCGCAACGGATAGAGCCACGGCGCCCGCCGTATCTGCGGATCACGAACCACTATCCAGCCCACCAGCCATGCTTCCAACAAACGATTCAGCGCGGCCGCACCCAGCAGCAGCGCTCCAATGCCCCAGTGCCCTAACAATCCAGCGGCGAAGAATCCGAGCAGTCCGTAAGGCATTGCGAAAATCAATCCACTTCCAAAGTGCCCCTTGGGTCGTGAATATCGCGTAGTCTGCGCCCAGCGCAACTGGTTTTGCCACATTCGGCGGAACGATTTCTGATTCACCACATGGTCGATGATGTGCCCCGAAAGCACAACGCGATAACCCGCCTTTGCGATCAAGTTGCCAATAGCGAAGTCGTACGCGATGTAATCCTGCAGCGCGGTGTAACCGCCAATACTCGCCAGCGCGTCTTTGCGCACGACGGTCGTCGGTCCCAGCCCGAATTTCATTCCCTCGAGCAGATTCGCCACCAGCACTCCCGCCGTCATTTCGACCGACATGCCAATGGCGGTGAGCCCGGAGAAAAATCCGGCTGCATTCTTCCCGCGATACACGCACGTCACCATTCCAACCTTCGGGTCCAGCAACGGCGCCACGATCTCTCGCAGATATCGCGGGTCAACCTCTACGTCACTGTCGGTAGTAACCAGAATGTCGTGCGCCGCAGCTTCTGCCAGGCAATGAAACGAATAAACCACGGGGTTGGGCCACGGCGTGCCGGTCACCAGTACGCGCGCTCGGATGCGCGGATACCGGGCACACACCTCCCGCACCACTTCCAGGGCCGCGTCATCCGCTTCGTCTGCCGCAAACAGAATTTCGTAGTCGGGATAGTCCTGCCGGAAAAAACTCTCGATATTCTCTCGCAGCCGCGCTTCCAGTCCGTGCACCGGCTTAAGAACCGAGACCGGGGGCAGGTGTGCATCGTCCGGAATCGAACTGAACTGGTTGCGCACATCCGCGCGGAACCGCAACACTCCCAACAGCGACAGGCCAAGAAACACAGCCGAAGATAAGCTGCCAACCAGCGCCACACCAAGAACGAAATATAAAATCAGCCCAATCAATCTGTATTGTCCACGCGGCAGAGATGCCAGCCTTCACGGTCACGACGGGAACTCACACTATACATTTTCTGCGAGTTCCCAAGTAATCTCAGAACTAAATTCCTACAGAGTCCACAGGTGCGATCACTTCGATTCTTCGCGTGCTCTTTCCGGGCCGTGCAAGGGTGCAGCCTTCGTAATCTTGTAGTCTTTGTACTCAATCGAAAGAATCGCCTGTCCTCCCAGCCGTATCACGCTCTCCGTGTGGTTCTCGGAGGGAAGCCAGAAGTCACCTACCTTGACATACCTGTGCTTAACCTCCGTTTTCTTGATCCAGAAAGACGGGTTCTTTGCTGGCTCTCCTTCGATCCGCACCACCGCGAAGTCCTTCGCGTCAACCCAGATTTTACCGCGATAGAGATACTTATTTTTTGTCTTAGGCAGCAAGTTGAGCACATACTCCGGTCCATCGGACGTGCTTTCATAACCTGCAAATGTGAAATCGTAGTTTTCCTGACTCAACGCCGTGTTCAGGCGGTTCTCATCGTTGGCCGCTTCCTGCTCGCCCTCCAGCAGTTTCTTGAAGACGCGGTCAATAATAAATTTGGAACCAGTCTGGGATACCACGCTAAACTCTTTGGAATTTGGGGCACGGTAGGCAACGTTGACCACCATCTCAGCGTCGCGATCACTCGGGAAGCCGCGATACTGCATGCGGTAGACGCGCGTTCCATGAAACTCCTGCAGTGCCGCAGCTCGTTGCGCATTTCTCTCCTGAAGCCTCTTAGCAACTTGCGTAGCCGTGAGCGGAGCATTCTGCGCGGAATACATCGATGGCGACGCTCCCGCCCCCTGAGGCAACGCCTCGCAGACGGCCAAATTAGACCAAAGCACCAACACGCCAAACAGAACCCGACCTTTGACTCGCGCGTTCCCCATATCTACCTTGGATGCCAGAACCGACTCTTCCTAGTTTATCCGAGATAGTGGGTTCCCCAAGGAGCGGACCGCTGCGTTTTGACTCCGCCTTCTGTCCCGGGACCGCAGGGATTTATTCAGTGGTGTGGATGGTTACCTTCGTGCCTCCCTCATCAGAGCTATTCCGATTTGCTCGAGGTTGTCGCACACTATTTTCGTGCCTCAAATGCGAAGCCAACTCCGCGCGAGCGCGTTCTGGTTAAATTTGCTTTGGTCCAATGAAGAAGGACAGGACGTCGCCGAGTATGCCGTGATGATGGCAGTCATTCTCGTCATCGTCGCGAGCACGATCAAGCTGATTGGCGTGAACGCAGGCAATGTGTTCTCGCAAGTCGGCAGCGCGATTCAGTAGGCAGGATTAATTCAGGCCTTCAGGCCAGCTCGAGCGCGGACGCAGGTGGATCGTCACTTCTTGTAAATCACGCCGCCCTTCATCACGAACGAAACATTGCGCAGCGCGCTGATGTCCTGCAGCGGATCGCCGGGCACTGCAACGATATCGGCGAAATAGCCCGCCTCCAGCGCCCCGATCTGCCCATCCCAGCCCAGCAACTTCGCGCCATTGAGCAGGTCTGCCTGCAAGACTGCTAGCGGCGACATTCCGTACTTCACCATCAGAACAAATTCCTCTGCCTGCGTGCCGTGAGGAAACGGTCCTACGTCGGAACCCACGGCCATCGGCACTCCCGCGGCGACCTGTTTGCGGAAATCCTGCACCTTCAAGTCGAGCATCTCGCGCTCATGTGCGGCCCGTGCCGGCGTTTCCGCATGATCGGCAAAATACTCGAAGATAGTAAAGGTCGGTACCGCGAAAATTTGTTTTTCGCGCATCAGCCGCATCGTCTCGTCGCCAAGTTGGTTGGCATGATCAATTGACGCCACTCCCGCCCGCGCCGCGAACAGAGTGCCCGGCTCACCGGTGGCATGCACCGCCACACGCTTGCCCGCTCTCGCCGCCTCCTCGACCGCAACCCTCAGTTCCGCTTCCGTGTATTGATAAATCGTGGAGAACTTTCCGTCCCGCACCTCGTCTGGCCCAGTTTCATAAATCTTGGTGAAGTCCGCGCCTTCCTTATATTGCTGCCGCATCACCGCTACCAATTCGGCGGCGTTGTTCGCATAGTCGGCATTCGACAACACATGTTGCGCCGGGTTGTAGCCAATCGCGTCTTCATGTCCTCCGAGAATATTGATCGCATTCCCGCTGATTCGCAGCCGCGGCCCCGGGATCAATCCGTCGTCGATCACATTCCTAACCGCGGTGTCGGCAGACCCCGCGCCCTCGGTTCCCATGTCGCGTTCCGCAGTAAAACCCGCCATCAAATCATCGCGCGCTGCGAGCACTGCCGTGATCGTGCGTTGCGGCACTGATTCCTGCACCGTCTGCAAATCTTCCGCTCCAGGATGCAGAAATAAATGCACGTGCGCGTCGATCAGTCCCGGCATAAGTGTGCGATCGCCTAAATCGATCACCTCTGCGCCCGCTGGATGTTTTACCGACGAACCCGCCTCGACGATCCGTTCGCCCTCGACCAGCACTTCTCCCGGCTTCACCAAGCGCCCGCCTTTGATATCCAGAAGACGAGCGGCATGCAGCACAATCGCGTGCGGTGTTGTGTTCTGAGATGGAGTCTGCGCCGCAGAAATTCTACAGAGTGAGAGAACCAACAGTGAGGAGATGAATAACCGTCGCGTGGTCATGGTATCAGCAGGAAATAGTACACCTTCATGCTTGTGTTGCGACAGCAACCGCGGCTCATCCGCTCTCTAGGCTCTTCAACTCATCCGCTAAAGCCTTTTCCACTTTCTTCTGGTGTTCCGCCGTCAGCTTCTTTCCCCCGGAAGTCAAATAAAACGCGTCAATCGCCATCTGTCCCTCGGTATCGATCAAGGCGATCTCGATGTTGCACTTCTGCCGCGACAAGCACGAACTGATCCGGTGCAACAGTCGCGGCCGGTCCTGCGCAATCACCTGCAGCAGCGTACTGCTCGACGAGCATTCGTCGTCAAAATCAATCCGCGTCGCCACCACAACTTTCACTCGAAGACTTTTCTCCCCACGCTGGCGGTCGCGCAGCATCTTATCCAAATCCGCTTCCCCGGCGAGAACCGCGATGATGCTCCGCTTGAATCTGTCCCACTCCGATAAATTCAGCTCCAGCGTGCGAAATCGGTCGGTGAAGTAGATGGTATCCACCACGGTTCCGGCCTGGTTAGAAAAGGCGTGCGCTTTCACGATGTTCATGCCCCACGCCGCTAGCACTCCCGTCAAAGTGGCAAACAACGACGCACGGTCTTTAGTGACCAGAGTCAGCTCGTACCAATGCCGGCCACGCTTCAGGTCCACCTGCACGGCATCGTGGCTAAACTCCTCCCCCATCGACATGTGCCGCATCACTTCTTCGGCGGAATGTACGCGCAAATATCTCTGCGGAAACCCCTCCACAAAATCCTTGAACTTGATGCCCGTAACCGGGGCCAGGCTGCGCAGCCGCGCCAACTTCTCCCCGTTCGCATCGTGCACGCGCTGGTCCGCGCTCCGGTTTAGGTAGTTCGCGGCGCCGATGTAGAGCTGCCACACATTCTCCGCCTTCCACGGCGTCAGCGCCTCCGGATTCACGGCTTTAATGTCCGCGTATGTCAGCAGGCACAGCATCTTCAGCCGTTCTGGCGTGCCCACTTTCTCCGCAAATGCCGCCACTGTCTCCGGATTGAAAATATCCCGGCGCAGTTGCGCCGACATCTCCAGATGGTTCCCAATCAGAAACAACACCGCCGCGCGCTCATCCGCTTCCACATCCAGCCGGTCAAGGCAGCGGCCGGCGATCTCCAGGCTTGCCTCTACGTGATTACTACCCGGCACTCCTTTGCCTGTGTCATGCAGCAGCAGAGCGAGGTAAAGCAACTCCGGATCTTCCAACTCTCCCAGCAATTCCGAATACCGCTTGTCCCATTCCGATTTTGATTCCTTCAGCCGGTGCAAACTTTCAATCGCCAGGATCGAGTGCTCGTCCACGGTGAAGCGATGATAGAAATCCCGCACCACCAGCGAATCAATCGGCTTCAGTTCCGGCAGCAGCAATGTGAGCAAGCGCAGCGAATGCATGGCCCGCAAAGCTTCGGCGGCATGCGGCTGCAGCAACGTCTCCTGCAGATAGAGCCATAGTTCCGCTCCACGCGGTGGAGTCACTGCCAGCGCCGGAAGCTCCTGCTCGATTCGGTGCTCCGTGGTCGCGCTCAGCTTCAATCCGTGATGCGCCATAAAATGAAACAAGCGCAACAACATCTCAGGATCGCGCAGCGAAGATGACTGCTGCAGAAAAATCATTCCATCCACCACGGAAAAATCGGGACTCGATGGTCGCGACTTCCAGCCCTGAAATTGCCGCCGCAGCGAAGACCAAGCCTCCGGAATCTCCTCCAACAACTGGATCACGGTGCGCTGCACGGCCCGCGCATGGCCGAAGTAAATCCGCATCCAATCCGCCGCGGTGAGATCGGCCGCATCCGGCGCACCAATTCTCCGCGCCGCCGCTTCATCTTGCGCTTCCCAGCTCAACGCATTGTCATCGCGCCCATGCCGGAAATGCAGAAAACACCGCGCCGCCATCAGAAATTCCAAAGCCGCATCCAACTGCTTCCGCACAGGCTGCCGCAGCAAACTGGCGTCGGGCCAGTCGCCCAGCTTTCCCATCGCCGAAATCAGCGCCAGCCAGCAAGCCACGTTGTAATCGCGCAACCCGCCTGGAGTCTCTTTCAAATTCGGCTCGAGATGGAACACTGTCTGCCCGAACTTTCGATGCCGCTCGTGCGTCATCTCAGCCAACCCCTGCAGCAGCGGTTTCGCTTCCCGCATCACCAGCTTTGGGATCACTTTATCGTGAAGCCGCGCGAACAATTCACGGTCGCCCGCCAGGTAGCGGCAATCCAGAAGAGAGATGGTGAATTCAGTGTTATTTGGATCAAAGCGATCGCATTCCGAAAGCATCCGCGATGCAGGGCTCAGCTTGAGTTTCAGGTCCCACAGTTCTTGCGAGAATCGCCGGATTGCCTCTTTGTGAATTTCTTCGCCGTGACGGTCGGCATAGAGAAAAAGCAAATCAATATCAGAATAAGGAAAGAGCCAGCCGCGCCCAAAACCTCCGGTCGCCACCAGCGTGAAGTCTCGCGGCCCCGCTTCGTCAGCCGACACCAAATCGTGCCACAGCCGCTTTAGAATATCTTCGATGAGCCGCGTGCGGTGCGCAACCGCGGCACCACCGTCCCCCGTCGCCGTGAAGTCGCGCTCCATGCGCGCCGACTCCTCGGCGAGAGAACCCCGCAGTTCACTGATCAGTGAAGACGCTGCCGTCATGACGATGGATCATGAATCGATGCCCGCTAAGATGCCGTCCGGTCGCGTCCCGGTAGAATGCTCGCTCAATGTTGAGCCCTACAATGCTCCCTCGCCGCGCTCCTCATTGCGGATGCGAATCGCTTCGTCCACGCGCGTCAGAAAAATCTTTCCATCGCCGATCTTGCCCGTGCGCGCCGCCGTCAGAATGGCCTGCACGGCCTTCTCCACCATCGCATCCGCCAGCACGACCTCAAGCTTGGTCTTGGGAATAAGGTCCACGCTATATTCGCGGCCGCGGTAGACCTCAGTATGCCCTTTTTGCCGCCCATGCCCTCTCACCTCAAGCACCGTCATGCCCTCAACGCCAATTTCGTGCAGCGCGTTCTTCACCGCTTCCAGCTTGGAGTTCTGAATCACCGCTTCCACTTTCGTCATGATGTTGTTCTCAGTTCGTGCCTCCGCAAGCGAACTCCAGGCGAACACAACACCGCAGGCTCACTCTATCGTCTGCAGCCGCTCCGCGGAAATCGAAACTATTTATCGTTCCCATCAGGATTTGTTATTGCAGAAAACAAGAAAATAAAGCTCGTTACTTCGCCTTGGAAAAATCTTCAACCGCAAACAGCTGCCCACCGCGCTCAACCACTCCCACGCCAATCGAGTCCATATCCGAATCCAGCATGTTCGCGCGGTGATTTGCAGATTTCAAGAATCCCTCTTGAATACCCTCCGCGCTCGCGCCCTGAATTACGTTTTCCGCCAGCCAGACAAAATGTCCTCCGGCCTTCGTGATCCGCGAAGCCAGTGTAGGCTCTCCAGCATACCCATGTTCCGCCGAACCATGTTGGGCCATCAAACCGGCATGCCGCCGCGCTGCCGCTGCCAGCGTTTCATTCCATTTCAAATCTGGCAAGCCCTGAGCCCGGCGCGCTTGATTTACCGAAGCAAACAATTGCTGCTCCACGGCGCTGGCGCCGGGTTGCGCCTGCGCCGCCAAGATTACGGAAGCAGCCATCGCTAAAACCGCCAGCCTGATCACGATTCGCATTTGCATCCCCTTGCAACATCCTAACCCGGAGTTTTATGCGCCCGACCGTGACCAACGTAATCGCGTAATCACGCCTCTAGTGAGCCGCCCCTTTCTTTTCGTCTGGAGGCGCTGCCGGCTTGACAAACTTCCCATCATCCACCGGAACATTCTCTTTGACCTCGCTCACCTGAATCGTGAACCGCCCACTCGGCCGTGCCAGCGTCCATCGGAACGGAATCTTTACCCCGCCCGCATCGCGATAGTCCGCATAGTCGATTTGCGTAGGCATTTGCCCCAACGGGGTCTCTCCATATCGAACCAGCCTCACGAGCAATCCAGATTGCGCGTCAAAATACAATTTCAGTGGAGGCTTTCCCTCGCGCTTCCCGACCACGAGGTACGCGTCATGCTCACCGATCTTCTCCGTGCCTTGCACTTGCGCCTCGCTGAACATCCCCTTCAGATGCGCCGCAAAATGAAGGTCAGCATCCATCGCTGCCGCGTCGATGTCTGGCCCATGCATTTCGCGCGGCGGGCGCCCCGGAAAACCCAACCAGCCTTCGTGACCGTTGAAAGCCGTCACGCTGTCTCCGTCGGGCGTGTGCGTGAACGATATCCGCTTATCCGGCTCCTTCGAGTAAATATCGATCGGCACGTTCCTGTCTCCGAAGGTGATCGTGCCCGTCATCACACGGCTCGTAACCTTGTCGATCGCAGCGCTGCCGCCCACGGCTTGCAGATACTTGTCGAAGAACTGGTCGGCAGATGGCCCATTTGCCTCTTTCCCGTTCGTGCCGTCGCTCTTCTTTTCTTCAGGCCTCGCTTCACCAGCGCCCAGCTTCGGCTCTTCCGCCATCACCACCGGCGTGCCAACCGGATTAGGGCTGCCCCGGTGGCAAGAATAGCAAGTCACTTCGCGATGGCCTTCAAAGTTATCTTTGTTGATGGCGAACATCATCTCCATCATCTTTCGCGCCGTCTGCTTCGGCTTCTTATCATCCTTCTCGAACGCGCCTTGCACATGGCAAAACTCGCACTCCACACCCAGGGATGCCGTGACGAACTGCATCGAAGGAATCAATTGATCCGCCGGAATGCCCTTCAGCACCTGGATATTCTTATATTGCTCCTCAGCCTTCTTCGGCCCCGCCGCACCCCCGGGGGCCTGCGCACTTCCGGCGGCCTGCGCCTTCGCAACTTCCATCACCGCCCCACCAGTAACCAGAAAAGCGATCAACCCAAAAGCCAACGCCAGTTTCCTCTTCATCGATGAAAGCCTCAACAAGAAATGTAGGAACAAGAAATACAGGATCTCCGCAATCTCCGCGGCTCTTCTCCGCGAACTCCGCGATTCAAGCTTTACCCATCACGGCTGATTACTGTACACATACTTCCCCGAGACTTCTGCGACCACAAACTTTTCCGGCAAGAGCGCATCTACTCTTGCCTTTTCGTACGACGGCACAAACAAGAATACCCGCCCGCTGCCGGCCCAGTCCTGCTGCAAGTCTGCGTCGCTCAAATAGATCTTAGGCGCATCCGCAAACGTCGAACCAAACCACATCGAAGTAGTCCGCCCCTCGACCAGATCGATCGGCCGACGCAAATAAAACAGCAATGACGATCCAAAAGCCTGATCGCCATAAATCATCACCTTATCGTCCGGTCGCGCTCGCGCCGCGATTTCCTGCGCCAACTGCCTCGACGAAAGATACGGACCGAATCGCGCTAGCGAAATGTGCGCCGCCACCAGGAACACCGCAAATCCCGCCGCCAGCGCCCAAGTCGCAGCGTAGTGTCGCCGGCACCAGCGCAAAATAAATGACGTCAACGGAGCCACCAGCAACACCACCGCTGCCAACATAGCCGGCAAGCGCAGCGCAGCAAACGATGCGTAACTTAAATCCAGCATGTGCGAGGTCGAAAGCGTATACGCGCTTGTATCTTGCTCGCTCAGCAAGCGCCCAATGTCCGGCTCGAACGGCAAGTTCCGCGACTGCCACAAACCCACCGCCAGCGCGGCGCTGGCCACAACTCCAATCACAGCCAGCAATCCCGCAGAAGTTGTCAGCCAACCAGCGCGAACTCCTTCTTCACACTCCACTCGCTCGCATCGCGCTACGCCGTCTGCCAGCAATAGCAAGATCGGCAAGTACGCTGGAAACGTGTAGTACTCCTGGTTGGTCGAGATGGCAAAAAAGATCAGCACTAATCCCGCCCAAATCCAGCACAGCAGCCGCGTCCGCGAAGCAAAATCGCTTCCCTTCCGCACATCCTCACTCGAGCCAGCGCTGCGTCGACTTCGCCACTCCTCGACTGCGATCTTCACCGCTGCCGGCAAATAAAAACTCCACGGGAACAACCACACAAGATGCAGCGACCAATAAAGCGCCGCCGGAAGTTTGTTGTAATCCCGCGGATACCTCTTCCCCAGGAATCGCAGGAAATGTTCATTCACAAAATAAAACCAGAAAAAGCCATGATGCTCGGCCGTACCCGGATTCCGCAAACCCGCCAGAATGTGCCAGGGCGCGGCAATCGCTAGAAAAAGCGCGAGCCCTGAAATCAGCCGGAACTCCCGCCACCGTCGCCATTCTCCCGTAATCAGCAGGAAGAAAAACGCCGCTCCACACGGAAACGCCAATGCGATCAGTCCCTTGGTCAGTACGCCCAACGCCATCATCGCGTATCCCGCGTACCATCTCCAGACCTCGGCGCTTGGCTCGAGCGCAGTCAGGAAAAAATAAAGTGCCGCGGCAATCAGCAAGCTCAACAGCACTTCAGGAATCAGCACCCGCGTGAACAAGAAAACCCCGGCGCAGGCGTAAACAAACAGTCCCGCATAAACCCCTGTTCGTTCTCCAAATGCGCGACGCCCCCACAAAAATCCCAACACTCCCAGCAGCATCACCGACAACACCATCGGCAACCGCGTGCTGAATTCGTTCACTCCCAAAACTTTGTAACTGAACGCCACCAGCCAATACGGTAGCGGAGCCTTCTCCAAATACCGCACGCCATTCACGTGCAGTGTGACGTAATCTCACGTCGCGACCATCTCGCGCGCGGCCTCCGCGTGCGTGCTGTCGGCATCATCCAGCAACCCCGGAGTGAACATCGATCCCACATAAACCGCCAGAAACACGGCGGCCACAGCCCAGTAAGCAGCCTTAGACCCAGGTGGGGACGGCCGCTTCGGCCGTCCCGGCGAGCGTAGCGAGCCGATCACTGAGTTTTTGCTCCCGCTCCATGCCGGATAAAAAACTTCCATTTATCCATCCCCGCAGGCACCGCCACATCAAAAAATCCCACCATCATTTCCTGCGAAGTCTGATCACCCCAAGTCACCGTCTTCTCCGGATCGGGATTGTGCGGATTGTTCTTCGAATTGTCATACCACGCCACCGCCCGCAGCTTTGTCCCAGCCTTCAACTCTCGCGGCTCAGCCAGCTTGTAACTCAACTGCCAGTGAAAGTGATAATTCACCCGCAGCAGCATCTCCACGCTTCCGTCATCATGCATAATGTCGTATTCAAAGCGTTTTCCGCGCAGGTGCATATGTGGAAACAGACTCAGCAAAGTCGCATCGTTCGGTAATGTTCCCTGCACTTCCACGCGAAAATCGTCCGCCCCCGGCGGAATAATCAGCGCATGATTGTTCAACTGCAGGGTAATCACTCGTTGCCTCGGCAGACTCTTCGCAAATACCATCCCAACGCTGGTCTCATCACTCGCCGCTTCGCCGTTCGTCGTGTAATGCATCTGAAACACCAGATCCGATCCCGCCGGCACAAACTTCGCCATGCCATCTGCCCACCGGTCCGGCGCACTCCCCGGCGCATACACCAGCAGCAGATCGCTGGTAGTCTCGTGCGCCTCCCGCCGTTCTTCGGGATCCGTCAACATCGACGCGGTGAAAGGCTCGCCCACCGGGGCATGCCGCAACCACAGCGAATCCGGAGGCCGGATGTACACCACCGCATGGTGCACATGCGCCGCACTCGACGGCCGCACTTCCACCATCTGCACCCATTTGTCCTCCGAAAAATAGGTGGGCACAATCTCGTACGTATATTCCACCTCGCCGCGCGCTGGAATCTACACCGGCTTGGGCATCTTCACGACCAAATCCGGCTGCGGAATATTCCACCCTTCACTCCAAATCCGTGGCGCAGGCGCATCGTGCGCGTCCCCCGCCGGCGCTCCATCCTTTGCCCACGCCGCAATCGTCGCAATCTGCTGCTCACTCAATGATGGATCGTTTGCAAAATGCCCGTACCTCGAATCCGCAAACCAAGGCGGCATCATTCTCATTTCGACGGCGGCAGCAATCTTCCCCGCCCATGGCCGCGTTTGCTCGTAAGTCACCAGCGGCATCGGCGCAGCTTCTCCAACCCTGTGGCAGCTCTGGCATTTATTCTGCAGGATCGGAACTACATCCTTATAAAAAGTAGGAGCTGAAGGTTTTTCTTCGCGCCCGGTACCGACGGCCGATACCTGCGACACCACTCCCATCACAAGAAAAGCGAACACTATCACGACGAGCATTCCAAGTTTTATCACGACCGCAGAAACTCCAGGGTCAAGGCCCACGCTTGCCGCGCCGAGTGCGGTTCATACGCCGCACGTTCGTCGCAGAAGAATCCATGATCGGCGCGAGAGAACTCGACATTCACATAACTTTTCTGCTGTGCTGTCAAGGCGTCAGTCACGGCCTTCCGATGCTCAGGCGTAATGTGCTTATCCAATCCGCCCCAGATAAAAAGCGACGGCCCTTGCAGCGTCGACGCGCGATCCAGCAAGCCAGGAGCGATTCCTCCTCCGTAAAACGAAACTGCAGCCCGCAGCGCAACCACGCCGTTGGCAATAAATGAAACGCGGCCACCCATGCAGAATCCAATGCTCGAAATCTCGTTCGCTCGTACGCGCTCATTCGAACGCAGCCATTCGTAAGCCGATCGCACGTCCAACTCCGCCGTCTCCACGGTCACCGCCTGCACATGCGGTCTCACTGAATCAAAGTCGGTATAGCTGCCCTCAAATCCTGGCGCTGTCCGGTGAAAGAGCTCCGGAGCAATTGCGACATATCCCTCCGCGGCAAATCGTTCAGTCACATTCCGGATATGATGGTTAACTCCAAATGCTTCCTGAAACACAAGCAGTCCGGGATGCGGCCCGCCGTGCCCCTGACGAGCCACGTAGGCCGCCATCCGAGTTCCATCCGCTACCGCAAGTTCCACTTTCTCTTTGACGATTGCTCTTTCGCTCATTCATTTCCAGCCTTGTAGATTTTCTGATCGGCGAACGCCTGCGAGGTTAATGACAATTTCATCCTCATTAGTCTCGCACACCAGCGACTCCCTGGCGCGCATGCCTTCCCGCAAAAATGCTACAGTAGTCGGTCCATGTCTGCGCCTAATTCACTCTTTGTCCGCGCCTGCAAGTCTCAACCCGTCGAGCGCACTCCAGTCTGGTTCATGCGCCAGGCCGGACGTTACATGCCCGAGTACCGCGCTGTTCGCAAGCAGCATTCGCTACTCGAAATCTGCAAGAAACCGGAACTCGCCGCTGAAGTCACCTTCACCGCGGCTGAGTTTCTCGGCGTCGACGCCGCCATAATTTTCGCCGATCTGCTGCTTCCGCTCGAGGTCATGGGCCTGCCCTTTCATTTCTCGGCTGGCGAAGGCCCCGTCATCGAAAGGCCTGTCCGCAGCCACGAAGACATAGCCCAACTCCGCACCGACCATGCCGCCGACTTAGGCTATGTCTCCGAAGCCGTGAGCCAAGTCGCAAAACATTTTGCCGGAAAAATTCCCGTCATCGGATTTTGCGGAGCTCCCTTCACGCTCGCCAGCTACATGATCGAAGGGGGCGGCTCCCGCCACTACCTCCACGCGAAAAAGATGATGTACAACTCGCCCGCTGATTGGGACGAGCTAATGCGAAAGCTGGTCGCCGTCACCGCTGAGTATTCTGCCGCTCAGGTGCACGCCGGGGCTGACGTCATTCAGATTTTTGATAGTTGGGTCGGCTGCCTGAGCGTGGAAGACTACCGCCGTTACGTCTTGCCGCATGTAACCAGCCTCGTCCGGAGTTTGCAGAAGACCGGCGCGCCCATCATTTATTTCGGCACCGACAGTGCCACGCTGCTGCCCGCAATGAATGAAACCGGAGCCGAAGTGATCGGCCTCGATTGGCGCATCCCGCTCGACATTGGCTGGCGCAACCTGGAATATCGTTGCGCGGTGCAAGGCAATCTCGATCCCATCTTGCTGTTCGCAGATTGGAAGGAACTCAAGACTCGCGCCGAACATATTCTTAAACTCGCCGCCGCACGTCCCGGCCACATCTTCAATCTAGGCCACGGCATCCTGCCTGAAACGCCGGTGGAAAACGTGAAGAACTTAGCTCGGCTGGTGCAAGATTATTCCGCGGCTCTCGCTGCCGCCAACACTCGCGAACTTCAAGCCGCAGGCCGAAAGCCGAAAGCCGAAGCCCGAAGCCCGCGTTCATGACTCGCATCGCCATCATCGGCGGTGGCATTTCCGGACTCGCCGCTGCTTTCGCTCTCGAAGAGCATCGCCGCGCCGGAGTCCTCGAATACACTTTGTACGAATCCTCGCCACAACTCGGCGGCGTCCTCCGCACCGAGCACATCCACGACTGCATCGTCGAAGCTGGACCCGACTCCTTCATCAGTGAAAAGCCATGGGCCGCTGATCTCTGCCGCGCACTCGGACTCGGCGATCAGCTAATCGGCTCGAACGATGCCGACCGTAAAACCTACATCCTGGTCCGCGGCCAACTTATCCCCATCCCCGACGGACTCATGTTCATGGTCCCGACGAAAATCCTGCCCACCGGACTCTCGCCGCTCTTTTCCTGGACCACCAAACTCCGCATGGCCCGTGAGCTACTCCATCCGCCACGCCCTCTAGGAGCCGACGAAAGCGTAGCTTCGCTAGTCGAGCGCCACTACGGAAGCGAAATGGTCGACCGCCTGGCCGATCCGCTCCTTTCCGGCGTCTACGGAGGCGAAGCCAACAGCCTCAGCGTCCGCGCCGTGCTTCCCCGCTTCGCCGAAATGGAGCGCACTCACGGCAGTCTCGGCCGCGCCATGCTCGCCGGTAGAAAAAAAATGCAGCGCCCGGCGAATAACCCCACCCCGCCACTTTTTACTTCTCTCAAGAAGGGCATGCAGCAGCTCGTTGAAACTATCGTGCCGCGGCTGAACCAAGCGTCCTTGCTCACCAACACTCCGGTGCAGTCCATTCAACCTCGCACCGGAGGCTGGAGCGTATCGGCAGGCTTGAAATCCGATCACTTCAATGCCATCATCCTCGCCCTACCCGCGCGCGCCGCCGCGCATGTTCTGTCCGTCTGCAACCCTGAACTCTCCACCGAACTAGCCGCCATCGGCTACAGTTCTTCCATCACGGTCGGCCTCGGCTACGATCGCGATGTACGACAATCGCTGCCACCCGGTTTCGGATTTCTAGTCCCGCGCAACGAGGGCAAACGCCTGTTGGCCGCAACCTTCGTTCACAACAAATTCCCTCACCGCGCCCCTGACGACCGCGCCCTTCTGCGTTGCTTCTTCGCCGGCTCCAACGCCGAAAATATCTGGCAGCTCTCCGACGACGCCATCATCGCCATAGTCCGCAATGAGCTACAGCAGATTCTCCGCCTCCGTGCCGCGCCACTTTTCGCCCGCGTTTACAAATGGAAGTCTGCTATGGCCCAGTACGGCGTTGGCCATCTCGAGCGCCTCGACCGGATCGAACGCCTCCGGCCGCAACTGCCCGGCCTAGCCCTAGCCGGCAACGGCTTCCGCGGCATCGGAATCCCCGACTGCGTCCGCTCGGGCCAGGAAGCAGCCAAGCAAGTTTTAAGCCTGCTCTAATCTAGATTGCAAGGTAGCCTCGCATTTTCTCTTTGACGCCCGCGCCGGGCGTAAGCACCATGAACTCGCGTCTTAGCTGAGTTTTTTCGTGATGTTAGCGATCAGACTCTAATGCCGGGTGTTCAGCCAGGCTGTTCCGCATTGAGCGGGATTCTATAGGGCGGAGAGCCAAATCCGTCCTACTCGCTCTGCTCGCCCTACGGGGTCGGACGGATTTGTCTCTCCGCCCACGCTCGAGTAAGACGCGCTCGACCTATGAGCGAATTGTTTTCCAACGATGCTGGGAAGCAGTTGATGAGATCCCTGCGTCGGATCTTCGAGGAAAAGAGCGTCTACCACCGTAAGAATCGCTTCATCATGTTTGTCTGTGGGGGGAAAGCTTGATGGAGGGGAAAACTCCCTCCGGAAGCAGTTCATCGAATGGTCCGAGGCGAATCTTCCAGAGTTCATTTGCCTAGTGGCCGAGGAAGCCCTAAAAGATAACTTCGCCGGGGAGGGCAGGAGCTTTGTTAATCTCGCCAAGTTCGAAACGGTTATCGCCGATATTGCGGATTGCGTTCTAATTTTTCCTGAAAGTCCGGGATCCTTTGCTGAGGCAGGCTTCTTCGCTAACTCCAAGGTAGTCCGGGAGAAGACGCTGGTAATAAATCCGTTGCTCCTTCAGACGACGGACTCGTTTCTCAACCTCGGCCCCATCGACACCATAAGCTCCGTTTCATTCTTGAAACCCACTCTCCTCCTCAATGAGGCCGACTTCACTCCGGTTGGGCAGCGTCTGAGGGAACGAGTTAAGTGGCCCGCGCATCGCGAACGCCTTCCGTACCAGGCGTTCGGACAGTCAAACTTCAAGCAAAAGCTATTGGTCGTATTCGAGGTTCTCAGGCTACTTCGCCTAGCGGACCTCAAGACCCTAAGCTATGTCCTTCGTGCGTGCTTCGGAGGGAGCCCCAAAAAACAAGAACTAAAGCATCTACTCAGGATCTTGCTCGCTGCGAAGTTTATTCAAAGGAATCAGGAAACTGAGTACTTTACGACGGTACCCGGTGTCGCCCTCGTGGAGATAGAGCACCTTGAGATAGAACGAGTATTCGCGCAGGTCCAGTTCTTCTACCAAAAATATTCCAGGGATCTCTACGATGCCCTGCCGGAGGTGGCCCCATGATACTCGAACAGGCCGCCAAGAGGCTCGCCCTGCCCGCAGCATTTCTGATAAAGCTAGCCACTACAGCATCGCATCGCTACAAGGTATATACGATTCCCAAGAAGACCGGCGGTCTCAGGACGATCCATCACCCGGCGAGGGAGTTGAAGCTCGTTCAGGGCTGGTTACTCCAGAATGTGCTGATGCGACTGCCTGTTCACGAGGCTGCCACAGCTTATCGGGTCGGGTCTAGTATCAGGAGAAATGCCGAGAGACACGTTGGCCACAACTACTTGCTCCGCGGCGATTCATTGACGATAGGTGCTCCGACCTCCCCTCAGCTGTCGAACGCAATTATGTTTGGGTTCGATGAATCTTGGTCGCGCAGGGTAGAAGCGATGGAAGTTGCCTATTCTCGGTATGCCGACGACCTTTATTTCTCCACTAATCGTCCGAACGTACTCGAGGGCGTTCTGCAGGAACTTCGGGAATCCTTGCAAGGCGGGGGCCCTCCGATCCTAAGGATAAACGAGGAAAAAACTGTGTTTTCCTCCCGCAAACGTAGGCGGCTGGCGGCCGGCTTGGTGCTGACCTCGGACCGAAAGATTTCCATAGGACGGCACAAGAAGCGTGTTCTCAAGTCGCTGGTATGGAAACTCAAGCGCCGAGAACTAGACCCGCATGAGGTCGCCAGCCTTCGGGGATGGATTTCGTACCTGCGTTCGATTGAGCCTGCTTTTCTGGTGTCTCTACAACGGAAGTACACACTGGACTTTGATTCCGGAGAAACCTGGAAGACCTAAGCCGCTGGTGGGCCTCCTAGCAGGCGTCGAGCATCACGTCAAACGCGAGCCACGCCGTTATCGCGGTAACGGCGAAGAACGCCGAGTATGCCATGGCCGTATGTGTCCGCCTTCCTCTCACCGATGCCCGAGACGCTCAGCAGGTCAGTAATCGAGGCGGGCCGGACGCGGCAGATCTCATCCAGAGTCGCATCGTGCAAAACGATGTATGCGGGAACGCCCTGTTCCTTCGCGGTGATCCGTCTCCACTCCCGTAGATGTTCACGTACCTCCGCGTTAACAGCAGAGAGTGCCAGGGAGACCTGCGGCCGGGATTTCTTCTCAGGAAAGGCGGCGGACTTGCCGGGCACAGTCATCCAGTCCGCAGCGCTTCCGCAAACATCGCAAGCACCGCAGTTCTCCCACTTGGCAGCTTCGCCAAAATGCCCGCAAATCTGCCGATGCCGGCACCGCCGCGACTCCACAAATTCCCGAATGATCCGGTACCGCTCCCAGGCTCGCTCGCGCTCGGCCGCATCCGTAATCTGATTCGCAAAAAATCCCAGCAGCCCCGCGTCTTTCTTCTGCCACAACAAAACGCAATCCGCGCTCAAACCGTCGCGGCCCGCGCGTCCCGCCTCCTGGTAGTACTGCTCGATCGACTTCGGCAAGGACAAATGAATCACCGCACGCACTGCAGCCTTGTTAATGCCCAGCCCAAAAGCAATCGTCCCGACGAGCACCCGCACTTCATCCGACATCCATCGTTCCTGATTCCGCCGCCGCTCCTCGCTTCCCATCTTTCCGTGGTAACCCACCGCGGCGATGTCGTGGTCGCCCAGAAAATCCACAGTCTCTTCCACTCGATTAATCGTAGGAGAGTAAACAATCACGTTGCTCCCGGAGTAGCTGCGAAGAGCGCTGACTAACAGTTCCATCTGTTCCAGCCCTGAACACTCGCGCACCAGGTAGCGCAGGTTTGGCCGGTAAAAGCTGGCAATATATTTATCGGGATCGCGCAATTGCAGTTGCGCCAGAATGTCGTGCCGCACATGCCGCGTAGCACTCGCCGTAAAGGCCGCAATCGGACGATCCGGAAACTTCGCCCGCAACTTATTCAACTGCCGGTATTCCGGACGAAACTCATGCCCCCACTCTGAAATACAGTGCGCCTCATCGATTGCAAAAAATGCGACCGGCACCTGCTGCAACCATCCCGTCGTATCGGCCCGAGCAATCCGCTCCGGCGAAACATAAAGCAGCCGGTACGCGCCATCTCGCGCGCGCTTCATCACACTCGACTGCTCGCCGTCGCTAAGCGTGCTGTTCAGCACCGCCGCCGGAATCCCCATCTGCGCAAGCTGCGCCGCCTGATCCTGCATCAGCGCGATCAACGGAGAAATCACCACCGCCGTCCCATCCGACACCACCGCCGGCAACTGATAGCACAGTGATTTGCCCCCACCGGTCGGCATCACCACGCACGTGTCGTGCCCAGCCAGCAGGCTGCGCACAATCCGCTCCTGCAGCGGACGAAACGTGCTGTACCCCCAGTACCGCCGCAAAGGCGTCAGCAGATCGGATTCCGCATCCATGAAAAAGAGTATAGGCTCAGGCGAACATTAGGAGAAACGCAAATCGTGGGCGTGTTGCTTAAGGTTCGAATCACAATTCTCGACGCAAAATATAGTTGGCTCGGGCTTGTGGTCTGTGCGCCTTTGGCATCCAAATCCGGTGTAAAAAATTTAGGACGTAATCCGCTTAATTCCTTTGAATCAGCTGGTTACGGACCTCGATCCACTTTTGATCCGTGCAAAATCCTGATTCTAAAGAACTTGACTGCAAAATCCTGGATCGATTGCGCTTAGCTGGGCTTTTTCGATTGTAAAAGAGCGTGTAGGTATTTGGTTTGATTATCGGACGAGGTCGGATTGCGGCGCAAGGTCAGATGTCACCCAGTGGCTGTTCATTTCGCGGCAATAGCATTGTGCTTCTTCAACAACTCAACAGTCTCCTGCAACGGCAAAGCCTTAATCGTATGCCCGTTTCCAGTCACATCGTGCGCCCGGAACATCGAGTTGTAAATCGCCTCTTCCGTAGCCTCAATCACAGCTTCAAACAACGGAGACATACTCTCATTGCTCAACAACCCCTTAGGCCGATACACAGGTTCGCCAAATACAATTCGCACATCCGGCGAGCTGGAAAAAGCAATCACATAATCTCCGCTTCCATTAGTCCCGCTCGATCCCGTCCGCGCCATTCCCAGCATCGCTCGCGCCGCCAGCCGGTTAAGATTTCGATGGTCCAGCGGAGCATCCGTCGCCACCACAATCATGCAAGAGCCATCCGGCGTTGGCAGCGCAGAATCTCCCAGCGCATGTTTCTCCGCCGACGCAACCTCCGGATAAACCTTGCCCAACTCCTTGCCAACCGGAACCCCAGCAATCACAAGGTTCCCGCCGAAATTCGTCTGCACCAACACACCCACCGTGTACCCTCCCAGCGAAGCCGGCAGCCGCCGCGACGAAGTCCCAATCCCTCCCTTCCAGGAAAAAGCGATGGTCCCGGTTCCCGCGCCAACCGCGCCTTCTTCCACCGGGCCGCTACTTGCGTTATTGATCGCAGCAAAAACATCTTCAGGAGTAATCGGGCGCGAGCGAATATCGCTCAAATAACCATCATTCGTTTCGCCAACTAACGGATTCACCGACAGCACATTCTCATTCCCCTTGAGGTTGAACATGTAGGTAGTCACAGCATCCGCCACCCTCGGCACCGAATCCGTAGCAGTCAGCAGAATAGGCGACTCAATCTCGCCCATTTCATTCACCTGCGTCGATCCCGCAAGTTTTCCGTAAGCATTCCCCAAGAAAACCGCGCCCGGCACCCTCTCCTTATAAAGATTCCCCCCGTGCGGCAAAATCGCCGTAACCCCAGTGCGAATGTTGTCGCCGCGAATGAGCGTAGTCTGCCCAACTTTCACCCCCGCTACATCCGTGATCGCATTCAGCGGCCCAGCATGCAACACTCCCACTTCCACGCCCAAATCACGCGCCCGCGGACGAGTCTCAGTTTGTCCCAACATCACCGCGCATACAGCCGGCAACAAAGCAGCCATCAAAAGCAAGTTAGTCTTCATATATAAATGACGCACCAACCCGATCTACCCTGTGATCCCCTGTGTCCCCTGTGTTAAAGATTTTTCCGGCCCGCCCAAATACCTAACATCTGGATACGCCCAAGCAAACACCACCCACATCACCGCGATCACCACAAAGCAAAGCAAACTCCCCTCAGGGCCCACCGACCCGCCAGTAACCCACCGCGATCCATGAAACGAAGAACTTAAAAGATGCCCCGGCGAAACCTGCCCACTATCCGGCACCGAATAAAAAAAACTCTCTCCCCAATCCCATGCCGCGTGAACTCCCACCGCAAACCACAAGCTCCCAGTCCGCCGCAACGTGAGACAAAAGAACAACCCAATCGCTCCCGCCGCCAACGCGCCCACCCAAGCCTCACCAGGATTTTTCAAATGCACCGCGCCAAAGATCGCAGAGAGCAAGACCGCTGCCGGCCAGAAGCCCATGCCGCGCGCCAGCGTGAACTGGCTGTACCCGCGAAGCATGAATTCCTCAGTGAAACCGACCAGCAGAAATAGAACGCCCCAAAATGTCGCGAAACGTACGATCCCCAAACCATGCAGCACGATATGTCCGAAATCGAAGGCGTGCATCCCACGCAAAATCACCAGCAGGAAAGTGATTCCCAGAAATCCCCAAACCGTTCCCACCCAAAATAATTTCGAAAGCGCCTCGCGCAAAGACAGGCCGTAAGCGCCCCATTCTCTTTTCTCGATCCGCCCCATGATCAGCGCAGGAATCGCCGCCGCCGCAAACACGCCCGCTTCGCCCACCATCGTCGACCAAAGATCACCAAGGTGCAGAGATGAAATCAGCCAGCTGCTCACGGCGAGCAGCGCCGCAAACATCCCAAGATAGATTGCGAATGCCCACCCCGCGCGCAGACCGTCGTCGCCGACAAAAACCGTTCGCAGCCACGGCACTTGCGCTGCCTCACCCGCACTAACCCCGCCCTCATCTGCCATCAACACCTCCGTCGCATCCCTCCGCGCTCTCCGCGGCCGTTCTCCGCAATCTCCGCTATGAAAGATCCCTGGCAACTGGAAAAATCTCCAGCGCAGTAAACTTCTCTCCGAAAGCTGGCTGCCACATGGTAAAACACATGGTCCATCCTATGCCCCGATTTTTTACCCGCGAACGCTTCGGCCGTCCGCAATTTCTAGCTGGAGCCTTGCTTCTCGCGTTCCTGGCACAAGCCGCATGGCTGATCCATTCCGAACTGACCGCGTCCCAATTCCCCGGAACTCTCGAAGGCGCGCGCATCATCGCCGGCTCACGCCAGCTTCACGGCATCAACATAGCCGGAGCACCCTACCCCGATCCCGCCACACTCCCCGCTGAAATCTCTCATGACGCCCAAGGTTTCGACACCCAACATTCCCCACTGCTCTCGCTCGTAACCGCGACGCCGCTGATAATCACGCCCAAGAGCCTTCTCGATTCCACCTGGCGCTGGTTCCCGCGGCTTCCATTCCTAGCCTGCGGACTCGCCCTGGGCGCATCCCTCTGGTACGTAGCCCGCCGTCTCTGCGGCAACGCCGGAGGATTCCTCGCCCTAACCCTCTACTGCTTCTCACCCGCCATGATTCAAGCCAGCGCCGTCTGGCACACCGAGCCTGAAATCCTGGCCGCCTGGGGATCCTTCGGCGCAATCTTCACCGCCATTGCCGTAGCCCACACCCTCTACGCCCCACGCGAAGTAGTTCTTTGGAACTGGCGCCGCATGGTTTTGCTCGGGATCTCCCTAGCCATCGCCGTCGGCTCCCAATTCTCCATGATCATCGTCGTGCCCGTAGCCTTAGCTCTAATGCTTTATGTAGCGCCCGTCCGCCGCGCCGCAGCTCTCATCATTTGGATCGCTGCCTGCGTAGTAGCTCTCATCCTGCTCTTCGCCACATACTTCTTCCATCCCCACGCGTTTTTCGAAAGCATGCACCACGCATCTTTCTGGGGAGCAACCTGGCGCAGCTTCACCGTTCTAGCCGTCTACCGCGAAGTCGCAAGAGAACTCCTGCGCGCCTGTCCCGCACTGGCTCTGCTACTACCAGTAGCCATCGCAACCTACATAGCTTGGCCGCGCTCGCGCTACTTCGGCAACACCGCTCCCGGATTAATAGCCTTGCTCTTCATCATTCTAGGCATGGCCCACCCCGACCAAGCCGCCGCAGGATTCCTAATAGCATCCATCCCGTTCCTTCTAATCTTCGTCTCCGGAACCATAGCCGACTTAATGGAAACCCGCTACAGCCAGCTAATAAAAGCCGCAGTCTGGGCGCTGGTAGCCGCCGACATCCTCTGGACCCTACAAAAGCTAGCCCAAGTCCCCAACGGATGAATCGCGCGTGTCCGGTTTACCCTGTGAAACCCCGTGTCCGGAGCCTGCCCTGAGCGAAGCCGAAGGGTGTTAAAGATTTTGACTTTCGCTACCAGCCATCAATCACGGTTTCTGAAGTATCATAGCGTTGTGAAACGCTCAGCCCAGCGCTCGATTCCGACCAAGCTAGCAATCTCACTAGCTCTGGCAGCGCTGCTCACGACTCTAGCCGCAGCGCAAAGATCCGCGCACGCCTCAGCGCCGCACTCAAACCAAGGCGGAGCCAGTGCCTTCGCACAAAACGCGCACTACTCCGCATTCCGTCGATCGTCTCCGCGCACTTCCCTACCATTTCCATTGCTAGGCGATTTCAGTCTGGACGACCTCTACTCCTCCGGCTACCCAGTCTCCTCGCAACCACCAGTAATACTGATGCAAGCGATGCGAGCCTTGTCCGGTTCCCCAGAATCTCCAGCCCAACCGAGCAGCAGCCGCAAGCCGACTTCCTCCACTCAGCCAGTAATGATCGAACTGCAGAACGGCCGCTATGTCCGCCTAAGCAGCACCGCAGCCAATGGTGAAGTCCTGCCGCAATCGACCCAAACACAATCCGCGAAGCTAGTGCGCCCAAATTTCACCCGCCCAGCCGCCGCAAACTCTGTCGCTCAAACCCCAGCGCTAGCCCCCGCCACTCTAGTTTTTCGTGATGGACACACCGAAGAAGTCCGCGACTACGCCATAGCCAACGGCACGCTCTACGCCCGCGGCGACTACTACACCGACGGGTACTGGAACAAGAAAATCGATCTCGCCGCGCTCAATATCCCCCAAACTCTGAAAACGAACGCCACTCGAAATGTGAAGTTCGTTCTTCCCGCATCGCCAAACGAAGTAATCACCCGCCCGTAAAAGGGGATAGATCTGCGGCCGTCGCAAATCGCGCCTTCGATGTTCGCCGAAGCGGCCTCACCATTCGGAATTTGTCGGTTTCATGTTCTCGCCGACCCTTCGTTTCGCCAGCCGGCCCTACCCTGACTCGCTCGAGAGTCGCTCGATCAGCGCCTCAGGACGCAAACACTCCGCCGCCTGAAACTTTAGGCCGATCGACACCTCGGCTGAACGTCTGAGAAGCTCGTCGTCATTCGTAACAAACAAGTCGCAATAGGCGAGGGCCACGCAGGCGTGCTGCCTGTCCACTTGACGGTTCTCATTCAGCACAGCCCGCCCGGCCATATGCAGAGCTGTCAGGCGAGCCTCGATCTCCCAGGTTCGTAAGTCTGCCATTCCTCCAAACTCGATGAAGAACGAGATTTTCTCCCTACACAGCGGATTTGCCAAAATCTCGGCCATCCTCTGCTCCAGATCGGGTAGAGACGGTCCCGTTTCCTGCTCGCGGGCAAGAAGTCTAGCAATATACAAATGTTTCACGCCATGATCGACCGCCTTCGTATAGCGGCCAGACTGAAACGATTCTTGGTTCGCCGCCGCTATACGCGTCTGACCTGTGAATAACTGCTCCAAGAGGTCGGTCCCGCCCGGCCGAGCAAGCATACGAACGTAGTGCTCAAGAGGAATCGCCGCCGCTCTCGCAGGTGTGATCCTGAGAAGGAACGCTCCGACGTCAGCGAGAGTAGCGATGGCACGGAGAGCACGCCTATATCCATTCCAGAACCCCCGCCACACGTTCAGAAACTCGACCAGTTGAAGGTCTGCTCGATCCAAAATCCAAGCTGGATTGAGATCTTCAGCGACGGCTAGCAATTCGCGCCGCCGCTGTTCCCCGATCTTGCCGATTTCGTAGAAGTGCCACGGAGACAGGACATAGCGAATGCGCCCCTTGCTTGACCCGGCCACAGACACGGCCAACCAGTCGGGCCTGTTAGCGAGGTAAATCAATACGTTTGATCGAGATATGCGTCCATCGGGCGTGCTCCGGGCGGAGGGTGGCCGTCCCCTATTTAGTACTGGCGATCACGTTCCGCAATCTGGCATGGAGGAAATTCGCAGGAGAGTAACGCTCGTTGCCCTCCTTGCGCGTAAGGTGGTCGCTCATGATTCAATCGAGCTTGATCGAGTTGAAAAGTTCCTGCACGTCCCGCAGATCGTCCCGCATACGCGTGGCCTCCGCCGCGACGCCAGGCTTCTTTGTTCGCTCAATACCCATATTAGAAATCTTTATTTCCGAATCGATGTCCTTGGAGTAGTAGCCAAGTTGGCGCCTTATTATGGTGCGAGCTGCAGCTCGGTCTGGTGGGCACGACAAGCTGTCGTAAACATCGAGAAGTGCCATTGCGGCGCTAACGTGACCTTCCACTTCCCACGCGGTGTCGGCTAGTCCGGCCGAGGGCTCGTACTCGTCGCCCTTAGCTAAATCAAGAAAATCGTGTCCGTAATTGTGAAAGTTCTTCTCCTTTAGGGCTAGGGCTGATTCTTGGCCGGCGAGGGACGCCGACTGGCTCTGTAATGCTCCTGAAGCCGCTACTACGCAGAAAAAACAGCTCAGCATTAATTTCATCATATGCGGTTAGCCTCTCTCGACCCTCAGAATTGTAAATGGGTCAGCGCTGGCCCACGCAGACGGATTCTTTTGTACGAGAACCGAAGCCGCTGTGTTGTCCGTTCTGCCTAAAGCGTTCCGCCGGGAGTGCGGCTGTTCACGGCCTACTCGGCACATCGCGACGCATCGGCCTCTGCAACAATCGCTGTCCGCCCCGTGATACAATAATCCGACTAAAGATCTGACTAAACACCTGTAAACGCAACCGTTTAGGGAACATTCGCAAATTGCGACAAGGACCTCGCCTGTCGCGCGAAAATGGTTCAGCTAGAAGCTAACAGCTAGGAGCTAGAAGCTTAAACATGGCCGACGATCAAAATCCCGAACTCCCTCTGACCCCACCGCCCGGCGACTCCGGCAGTCCCGGCGCCCTGCACATTCAGCCCGTCAACATTGAAGACGAGATGCGCAAGTCGTATCTCGACTATTCCATGTCGGTCATCATCGGCCGCGCTCTCCCCGATGTTCGCGACGGACTCAAGCCCGTCCACCGCCGCATTCTCTACACCATGCAGCAGATGGGCCTGCAACCCAATCGCGCCACGCGCAAGTGCGCAAGAATCGTCGGCGACGTCATGGGCAAGTACCATCCCCACGGAAATCTGGCCGTCTACGACGCCTTAGTTCGCTTAGCGCAAACCTGGAGCATGCGCTACCCATTAATTTTCGGACAAGGAAATTTCGGCTCGGTCGACGGAGATCCCCCCGCAGCCGATCGCTACACAGAAGCCAAGCTAGCCCCAGTCTCCACCGCGCTTCTCGAAGACTTGGATAAAGACACTGTAGACTTCCGCCCCAACTACGACGGCAGCGAAGTCGAACCAGACGTTCTCCCAGCAAGAATTCCAAATCTACTAATCAACGGCTCCGACGGAATCGCCGTAGGCATGGCCACAAAAATTCCGCCGCACAACTTAACCGAAATCGTCGACGCAACAATTACGCTGATCAACAATCCCAACGCCCAGCTAGCCGACATCTTAAAATTCGTCCAAGGCCCCGATTTCCCCACCGCCGGCGTAATCCACGGACGCTCCGGAGTCTTCGAAGCATACCGCACCGGCCGCGGACGCTTCATGATGCGCGCCAAAGCCGCCATCGAAAGCATCAGCAAAGATCGCCAGGCCATCATCGTCACCGAAATTCCCTACCAGGTAAACAAAGCTCGCCTGGTCGAGCGCATCGCGCAACTCGTTAACGACAAAGACATCGAAGATATCTCCGACATTCGCGACGAAAGCGATCGCGACGGCATGCGCATCGTGGTCGAACTAAAGCGCGGAGCCGAGCCGCAAATCGTTCTCAACCAGCTCTTCAAACACACCTCCATGCAGGAAGGTTTCTCGATGATCCTGCTGGCGGTGGTCAACGGACAGCCCCGCGAAATGGGACTGATCCAGGCCATCAAGCACTTCATCAATCACCGCGTAGAAGTAGTCCGCCGCCGCACCGCTTTCCTGCTGCAAAAAGCAAAAGACCGTGAGCACATCTTAGAAGGCTATCTCAACGCACTCGATCATCTCGACAACGTAATCACCATCATCCGCGCCAGCTCCAACCGCGCCGATGCCCGCGAGAATTTAGTCGCCTACTTCGCCGGCAAAAAAATCGACATCAACACCACAGGCCGCGCTCCCAAGCAAGATCCCGAAAAGCCTTTCACCACGCGCCAGGCCGAAGCGATTCTCGAACTGCAACTCCATCGCCTCACCAAACTTTCCATCGACGAAATTTCCAACGAGTTAAAAGAAGTCCGCGAAAAAATCGAAGACTACGAATCCATCCTCGCCTCCGAAACCAAGCTCCGCAAAGTCATCATCAAGGAATTGGAAGAAGTAAAAGAACTCTACGGAGACGAGCGCCGTACTCGCATCGAAGACGAAGCCGCAGAAATCGTCCTCGAAGATTTAATCGCCGACGAACAGGTAGCCGTCACCTTCAGCCACTCCGGCTACATGAAGCGCACGCCCATCTCCACCTACCGCATGCAGCGCCGCGGAGGCGTAGGCCGCACCGGCATGAAGACCCGCGACGAAGATTTCGTCGAACATCTCTTCATCGCCTCCACTCACGCTTACATCCTCATCTTCACCAACAAAGGCCGAGTCTACTGGCTCAAGGTCTACGAAATTCCAGACGTGAGCGCCGCAGGTAAAGGCAAACACATCGGCAACCTCGTCGGACTGCAACCCGGCGAAACTGTCCGCACCATGCTCGCCGTGCGCAATCTCGAGCAGGAAAATAAATTCATCTTCTTCGCCACGCGCAACGGCCTGGTTAAAAAATCCGAACTGCGCGAGTTCATGCACGTCCGCTCCAACGGCATCAACGCCATCAACATCGAAGAAGGAGACGAACTCGTCGCGGCCCGCATCACCAACGGCAACCAAATCGTCTTCATCGCCTCCCACGAAGGCATGGCCGTCCGCTTCGACGAAAACCACGTCCGTCCGATGGGCCGCGCCGCCTACGGCGTCTGGGGCATCGACCTGGAAGAGCGCGACTACGTAGTAGGCATGACCGTAACCTCAAAACCGGGTGAGAACCCGGTGGGCGCGCCAGTCACAAAAGATACCGCTCCAACAACAGTTGCGGCTGATGTAGAGGTTCCACCCGGCGAAGTGGTCGACCTGACTCAAAAAGGCAACCTGATCCTCTCCGTAACTGAAAACGGATACGGCAAGCGCACCCCCGCCGACGAATACCGTCTAATCAACCGCGGCGGCAAAGGCGTAATCAACGTAAAGACCACCGAGCGTGTCGGCAAAGTAGTAGCCATCGCCCTGGTCGACGAAAACTCGCAAGTAATGCTGATCAGCCAGTACGGCAAAATCATTCGCATGGATTCCAAAACCATCCGCGAGGTCGGCCGCAACTCTCAAGGCGTCCGCCTCCTCCACATGGAACCCGGCGACCGCGTAGCCGCCGCCGTAGTCCTGGCCCCAGAAGAAGAACCTCCCACCAACGGAGGCCTGCTGCAGTAGCCAGTTGCAAAGCGTGAAATCGCAAGTCTTAATGGAAATGTTCGTAGGAGTCGCCGCCAGCGAGCCGCTTGACTCTGACTCTGACCATACTCCAGCTAAAGTTCTTGTCATTCCGACCGGAGCCGGAGCGCCAGCGACGGCGTAGTGGAGGAACCTGCTGTCCGTTGGTAGGACCACGGTTCCCGCCTACTTTCGACCTTGACCGGGAAGGGCACGACGTTCAGTGGTTGCGGAAAAAACTCCGGTTCGAGCCGGTTTCGGGAAGGGCACGAGTTCCACTCGTGCCGCTAAGTCGCTGAAAATGGATCCGCGCTTCAGCGCCTGAGGTTAAGCTCTTCGCTGGCGCACGAGTTTTTCCCCAACCCAGAGCGAATGATGAAAGAACTCATTCCACCAAGCAACCTCTGAGAGGTGCAAGCCGAGCAGTTAACCAGAAAAGTCAGGCTGCACCAGCCGGCAAACCCCCACTATTACCAACCAGGTTCGCACAAAATCGAACCACACTCCGCCATCAGAAATCCCACTTCAACCAGCCCCCAAGCTAGCAAGCACAAAAAAGGCCCCGCGAGCCCCGATCGATCCCACCAGTTAACCACCAAGATTCGTACCATCAAGAATTACCCTGTGAGCCCCTGTGTCCCCTGTGTTAAAAGGTTCCAGCCGCAAAAGAAAAGGCGACCGCAAAAAGGGCCGCCCAATCTACGCGCTAGGTACTAGGTACTAGGTACTAGGTACTATCGCCCAGCAGCCGCAGCAGCAGGCATCAACCCAGCAATCGCCATCCCTTCAATCCGAGCCAAAACATTCTCCACGCTGGCCCCAGTATCCGTGCAAGCATCCACATAAGGATGCCGGCTTCCATCCGCATGCATCACCAGCACACTAACTTCAGCCTGCGCCTTCTTAGCCGCATAGGGTAAATGATGCCGATCATTCCGCGTCAGCGTCGGACCCAGCACCACCAAATCGAAGCCGCCCTTGCCAATCGCCGCTTCCACAGCCTTGCGGCCGACAGCCTGCTGCACCTTGTGACCAGCCTTCTCAAACGCCGCAGCCGTCGCCGCCTGCGCCTCCGCATCCCCTTCGCCATAAAGAATCTTTAAACTTGCTGCCTTCGCCATAAGTCCCACCCTCGCTCGGTACCGGTATCACCCACCCAGTACGCCACAAAGGTAGCAACGCCCTAACCCGCTGAGTACATCACCGAAGACCAGCAACAACCGGGGATAAGGTCTTCGCAACAAGAACTGACCCGCGCGGACGACGACAACAACTCGTGTGGGGACGGACGCCTTCGTCCGTCCCGGCCTGGGCGAAGCCCGGCCGTGCAGCGAGCAGAAAGCCCGTAAGCGAGCGCGACCCGATAACGAAAGACGCGTTCCCGATCCTCAATCCAAAACCCCGACTCAAATCTTCTTCCCCTCAGCCCTTTTCTTAGCTACACTCATGCCCCAGAGGGGTCTCCCATGTTTCGCGCTCGCTTCGTAGTCGCCATTCTTCCACTGCTCACTCTGACACTGTTCACGCTCACTGCCATGTGCTCGGCGCAATCCGCGAATTCCTCCACCGCCACCTGCAATCTCGACGACGGACGCCAGGTCCGCATCAATTTCACCCCAGTCAGCGGCAAGAACGAACGCGTTCCAAACGGCAAACCCTGGGCTCCCGGCGGCACTCCAATGCTTCTCTTCACTGAGGCTCCACTAGGATTCGGCAATTCCACAATTCCCATTGGAGCCTTTAGCGTTTATCCCATCCCCGGCAAAGATAAGTGGTCCCTCGTCGTCAACAAAAACGTAACCCCCGGCTCCGCCTACGACGAGAAACAAGACATAGCCCGCGCCACCATCGAAACCGACCAGGTCCCCACGGCGGCGGACCCACTCGAAGTAGCCTTCGCCCACGTCGGCCCCAAATGCACCCTCCGCGTCTACTTCGGCAAAACCGCCACCTTCGCCGACTTCATCGCCAAGTAACGCTCCGCATTCCGCAAGCATAAACCACTCTGTCATCCTGGAGGCCCGCGTCCTCTGCGGGCCGAAGGATCTCTGCAACCTGCCGGCACCGCCGGAACCAGCGATAATTCTTAAGCAATCGCTCCAAACTTTCTGAGACAATTCCCTAATGCGACTATTCGTAATTCTGCTCGCCGCCACCGCCCTAGCCCAAACCAAGCCGCAAACCCATCCGTCCAACACCACCGAAAGTCTTCGCGGAGCAAGCGCAGTCTCGCAAAATATCGCATGGGCCTCCGGCACGCACGGCACCTATCTCCGCACCACCGATGCCGGCCGCACCTGGACCGCCGCCCAGGTCCCCGACGCCGCCACGCTAGACTTTCGCGCCGTAGTAGCCTTCTCCGCCGACGAAGCTTTCTTAATGTCCGCCGGTCCCGGCGACCAATCCCGCATCTACCACACCACCGACGCCGGAAAAACCTGGCAACTCCAATTCACCAACAAAAATCCCAAAGGCTTCTTCGACTCCATGCTTTTCTGGGACCGAACCCACGGCATAGTCCTAGGCGATCCCATCCCCGACGAAACGGACAAAGAAAGCAGCAAAGAATCCGGCCAACTAAAATTTGAACTCCTACAAACCACCGACGGCCAAACCTGGACCCCACTCCCACCAGCCAACCTCCCCCCAGCAATAGAAGGTGAAGGCGCCTTCGCCGCCAGCAACACTTGCTTAGCAATACTCCGCGTACCGTCGGCGCTGACATCAAAGTCGACGCCGACATCAAGGTCGACACCGACGTCAATGCCCATTCTCACATCAGAACTTCGCCTAACATCAGAGCTTCTCCTCCCAACTGTCATTCCGAGCGAAGCGAGGAACCTTGGTTTCGCCGGCGCAACCAACACCGCCGGCCGCATCGCCCCACCGCCAGCGCAACCGTGGAAGAGCGGCGCTTCAGCGCCGCGAGAGCCTTCAGAGAAAGAGGGGGCTTCAGCCCCCGACCCCAACATCTGGTTCGCCACCGGCGGCAAAGCTGCCCGAGTCTTCCACTCTCCAGACCGCGGCCAGACCTGGCAAGTCTTCAACACTCCCATCGTCCACGGACCCGACTCCGCCGGAATCTTCTCCATCTCTTTCCGCGATCCGCTCCATGGAGTAATCGCCGGAGGCGACTACAAGCATCCCGACCAGGACGGCCCCAACTTAGCCTTCACCAACGACGGCGGCCAAACTTGGACTCTCTCCGAAATCCACCCCCAAGCCTACTTCTCCGCTGCCGCCTATGATCGCCACAGCAATGATCGCCGCATAAAAAATCCCAACAAAAAAGACTTGGACGACAACCAAGCCCAAGTCCGCCTCTTTATAGTAGGTCCCAAATTCGTCTTCGATTTCCGCCCACCAAAGAATCCCACCCGCATCAGCCCCAGCAAAAAATCCGGCATTCAATTCAACGCCGCAAGCCCATTTCCCCAAGGCGGAGCCCTGATAGTGGGTCCCAAAGGCTCCATAGCCATAATCCCGTAAAAAGGTTTACCCCGTGACCTCCGTGCAAACCCCGTGTAACCCCGTGGTAAAGATTTTGACGTTGGCCCTAGACCTTCCCCAAACGTAACCGTCCCAAAGTTCCCAATAATCCCAAACAACCCTTGCCCTGTGATCGGAAACACATTACCCTATGTCAGGCTCGACAATGTTCACCCCGCACCCCAACCTGGCTGATGACGTAAACCACGCCATCATCCAATCCGAAATCGAAGGCGGCGTCTTCCTCCACGACCTCCCACCCTCAACCGTTCTCCACATTCAAACCATGCATCACTGCTACACCGCCGTTCTTCTGGGCGGCAGCGAAGCTCTAATCTCCGGCCATCCCGAATTCTGTCCCGCCCCAGTGCAAGTAGCCATAGCCGGCTCCACCTGGGGAGGCTCCATGCTCAAGCTCCAATACGTGGGCCGAGGCATGCACCTGGAATTTCGTCACCCCGAATACGCCACTCCCATCGTGACGTCTCCCATCCAGGAAATCCGCGACTCCCACCCCATCCACGTCCCCCCGCGCGAACTAGAATCCCTGCTAGATTAAACAGCGCCACGTTTCGCTCTCTGAGGTTTACCCCGTGTTCTCCGTGGTAAAGATTTTTTTCTGCAGCTCCGCGAACCCCCATTGACTTGCAAAGCGCATCACTCTACCATCCTCCAAGGCCCGAAACCCTAAGCCGAAAGCCGAAGCCCGACCAGACCCAATGACCATAACCACCCGCGAAGTAAGCCACGTAACCATTGTCGACATCACCGGACGCATCACCCTGGGCGACGAAACCGGAAAGCTCCGCGACACCATCCACCAACTCATCGAGCAAGGCAAAAAGAAAATCGTCCTCAACCTCGCCCACGTCGACTACATCGACTCCTCCGGCGTCGGAGAACTAGTCAGCAGCTACACCACAGTCCGCAACGCCGGCGGCGAACTGAAACTCCTCAACCTAACCAAAAAAGTTCAAGACGTCCTCTACGTCACCAAGCTCTACACCGTCTTCGACATCAAAGACGACGAATTCACCGCCGTAAAATCCTTCGACTACTTCTTCGCCAAGTAAATATCAACGATGTTGGGGATCTTCTCCACTCTGTCATCCTGAGCGAAACAAGTGCTTAAGCGAAGCGCAAGCACTTGTGCAGTCGAAGGACCCCTGCAATCCCGCGCAGCACCGCTGCCCTCAAAAGGCATTCTCCCGGAACTGCCGTAGAACGCGACCAGCGCAGGCATGATTCGCCCAGGATTCCACAACAAATCGCACTTCCCGCACCCACCTGCTCTATACTGCAGCTAACAAAAAAGCCCTATGCTCAAGCCAACATTAGCCCTCTTAATCCTCCTCTCGTCCAATCTCCCAGCTCAACAAACTCAAAAGCCAGACGACACTCCCAACGCCTCCACCCTCTCCACTTCAGACTCGCCCACCACCACCATCTTCAAAGCCCGCACCGATCTGGTCCTCGTCCCGGTCGTAGTCCGCGGCAAACATGGAGATCCCATCTCCGGCCTCACCGCCAGCGCCTTCCGCCTGGAAGAAAACGGCAAGCAGCAAACCATCTCCCTCTTCGAAGAACTGCAAACCGCCGCCACCGACACTCCCCCCACTCCCATCCTCGACCGCGGTTATTCCAATCTCCCCTTCGACGACACCCATCAGCTCCGGCTGACCATCATGGTCCTCGACCTGTTGAACACCACCCCCAACCAACGATCCGACGGACGAGACCTGCTCATCAAATTCTTGTCCAAAGGCCTGGCTCACAACCAGCCCGTCTCCCTGCTCTGCATCACCAGCAAAGATCTCGAACTGGTGCACCCCTTCACTTCCGATGCCACCGTCCTGATCGCCGCCCTCAAAAAGCTTCAGCTCGGTGCCGAGCGCATCATGCCGCGCCGAGACGCCATCGAGAAAACCCTCAAGCAGCTCACGGAGATTGCTCAAGGCTATATCGGAATCCCCGGCCGCAAGTCCATGATCTTCGCTACCGGTGACCTGCCCGATCCCCGGCTCGCGATCACCCCCAATCCCGCCAATTCGTTCTTCGATCAGGAATTCGATGAGACCTTCAAGACCTTGATCGACGCCAATATCGCCGTCTATCCCTTCGAGCCCCTGGCCTTTTCGCGCGAGCCCACATTCACCACTCGCAGGGATAGCCGTCGAGCCAGCTTTTCCGACGAGGGTCTCCGCCACTTCGCCGACGCGACCGGCGGCAATCGCTGCATCGAGGCCAACGACCTCATGAAATGCTTCGCCGAAGCCGTCGACGATTCGCGCTCTTATTACATGCTCGGATTCACCGTTCCCCCCGAAGACCGCAAACCCGGCTGGCGCAATCTTTCCGTCAAGGTTTCTGCGGAACACGCCAACATCCGCGCTCGCAGCGGCTTCTTCTACGGAAACCCCGCACCCTCCGGCACGCCCAAGTCCGCGCACGACGCCGAAATTAACGCCCTCGCATCCCCGCTAGCCTACAGCGCCCTCCCCATGTACGTTCGCGTGCTCCCGCCGGCACCCAACACCACTGCCGGCACCCCGCCAGCGTCCGCCACCAAAACAACAGTAGAATTTCTCGTGACCATCCCTCTCAGCAGCGTAAGAATCGATCCCACCAGCTCAAGCCCACTCGACCTCGAAATCGGAGCCATCGCCCTAACCCGCGACACCCGCGAAGCCGGAGAATTTCTCCATCCCGTCCGCGGCAACCCCAAGCCCGAAGCCCTCCAGCAATTCGCCCGCGAAGGCCTAAAGCTCCGCGAAAAACTAGAACTCCCTCCCGGCTCCTACGACCTCCGCTTCATGACCCGCGACAACAACTCCGACAGAATCGGCACAGTAGTCTTCCCCCTAGACGTGAAGTAAATCCAGATGAGCTGGATTTGATCCCAAAGGATTTTGGATGGCACTTCAGCACTGCCGCTGCATTCCAGCCCCGAAAGGGGCGGTCTGTGAAAGCCCGGCACGGCAGTGCCGGGTGGAAGTGGAACTACAGAAGGAGTCCCGAAGGGACGGCACGAACTCTCACGCGAACGCCACATTCCTCCTTGAATGGACGTCCGCAGCCCGAACCAAACTAGTTAACATTTTCACTCGCTCCCACTTTGAATGCCAAAGCCGGCTATCTCAAGGGTAGTTGCGCTCCGAGCCGGCGACAATGCGGGGGTCCGATCCCACTCTTATTATCCCGATACCCCGCCCTACGAAGCTGCCAATGATCACTGCACTCCGTTGCCATCAGGCAAGGGCGGTATAGAATAGTGCCGTTTCGAAGCCGAGAGAGTATTCCAGCCGATGGCGCTTCCACTAGCGCCCTCGAATGAAGGAGAGCCACATGAGAAATATCCGCCATTTGCGAAGACGAGTCTTCTTCTTCGCAGCCAACTTGCTGATATTACTCGCGACAGGGGCCCTTGATTCTGAAGCGTGGCCCCAAAATGCCCCTGCGCAATCGCCGAAGCCCGCGACAGAAGCGAAGCCGATCCTGGAAGTCATACAGTGGTCGGCGGTATACGGTTACGATGTGGGCATGCAGCAACCGTGGTACGCAAGAGATCACCGCCGTTTTCTATTTCTGCGCGTCTTTTCTGACCGCACTGCTGAGGCCCAGAACGAGTGGGATCAAAGCATGAAAAAGACGGTCTTGACGCAACCCGAGTTTGATAAGCTCCAATATTTCGTGGATCGGCCTGAAGTATTGAGTCTTGGGCCCGATGCCAAATACCTTCTCTTAAGCAGCCTGAACTTCCCCGCCAGCGTCAAGCTTCGTGATTCCTATCAGACTTGGGATGCCGTGCTCCAACACAGCAAAGTTCAACAGAGAATTCAAATGGCCGACTTGGATCAATACCTTGACGACTCCGGTCGCTACCCTCAAGACGCCCAGAAAACCGTGCCAAATACAGTAATAAAACTAGGCTGCACAGTCGAAGACTTAAGAGCAACCGTAACCGGCAAGAAGAGCGGCAGAGAAAAACCATGCCAGGAAGCGCTCGCGAAGTGAACCAAACTAGAAGCCACCTCGCATGAATCGGGTAGGTCACCATCTCATTCGCCGCTCGGTTCGAACAGGATCGGGAAGGGCACGAATTCATTCGTGCCTTTAAGCGTTGAAAAGGGGTCCGCGCTTCAAGCGCCTGAGGTATGCTCCCTTCGCTGGTTCCGGCCGTCCCCGCCAGAACCAAACTAGCTAACATACCCACTCGCATCCCACTTCACCTACGGAATACGGGAACAAACCACAACTTCCATCGCGCCAGCCCTGGCACGAACACCGTCCGATTCCACTATTACCATCCAGATCCCCCAAACATCCGATCCTGAATGAACTCCCTGTGATCCTCTGTGAAACCCCTGTGCCCCGGAGCCTGCCCTGAGCGGAGCCGAAGGGTGGTAAAGGTTTTGAAGTCCCGCCGACGGAAGCAGAACGAGGCTACGTATCTCGGCAAAACACGGGGTACAATCTCCGCAGTCAAGGAGACGACCTTGACTAAGTGGAGGTGTCTCGGATGGCCGCTCGCTGGTTTCCATGGATTATCTACATCCTCATCGCGGGCGCATGCGCCATGCTCGTCCCCGATCAAATGGCAGCGGTATGGAGATGGTTTTCACGAGACCGAGAGTCCCGCCTGTGGGAGCGGGTAGAGCGAATCTTTGGTTTAGTCGAACTGATTTCGTTCGGGGTGCTGTGTGCAATCGGAGCCATGTTGGTCACAAAAGACATTCATCGCTTTATCGAAGCAAGATGGTTCTTTACTGCCTCATTGTGCTTCTTGGCACTGCGGATGCTTGCGGGGGCGTATGGCAATCTGCGCGGGATTTTGAAGTGGCTCGCCGTTGCCGGTGTGTATGGTGTGATCATTTGGGGGTTGATATTTCTGTTAGGGATAGCAGACGCGGCACAAAGGGAATATGAAGCTGACCAGAACGAAAGAGATGCTGCGAAGGTCAATCAGGCCATGGCAGAACATCCGCACGAGAAGCTACCACAAAAACGTACGGCACACATTGCTCGTCCGCTGGGCGTTCCTGCTGCATTGCCTCCTCTGCGCAAGATAGATTCATTTTCTACTTACGTGCTGTATAACCCTACCAATGAACACCATCCCCTCGTCTGCGCAAGCAGCTATGACCGAATGCGAACTTTTGTTTGTATTGAACTGAGGGAAATCGCCACTCGCAGGAAGTTCGACGGTTCGATTCAACAAGTGGGAGAGATTGTGCAACACTATTTCCCGACTCTCATTCTGGAGGCCACAACGACCGGTTCCTTTGCCGGAGCTGGGGGGCATCCAATCATTGCCGACGAAATGCCTCCGACGACCGTTCCTGATATGAACCGGGATCCTGTCGCGCAAGTTATGCCAAACCTTTCAGACAATGACCGCAAATTACTTCCCTGGTCACTCAATGACGGAGAGCATCTGGACATCACATATATCAAACTGCCAAAGGATGCTTTGCTGTCGTTTCTCGTCATGTCCTCTCCTGAGTGGGAGACTGCCCACGGTACATATATTTTGAGAATAGAGAGAAAAGGTTACTACCGGGTTGATTTGCACGCCACGCCAGTCCAGGAGTATGAGCCGGGGTCTATTCCAGAGAATTACACGCTAACAGCCTTAGTACCAGCATCGCAAGTGATTGCCTATAGGCTGAAAATAGAGCTGGATTGCACGATACAGAGAGCAAATCCAGACCACGAATTCGTGCCGAGCGATTACGAACAGTGGGTAAAGGATGTGTTCGCTCACATTCGTAAACGTCTGGAGAATTAAGGCCGCCGTTGCGAGTTCTTTGCATTAGAGGTCGTCAGAAGCAAGCAAACGCATGAGCGTATCCCGGAAAGGGTATTGATTCTCGCGATTGTTAAACCGCCACGTCATCTCTTGCAGGTAGGCCGGAAGATGCTTCACGGAAACTTTATGCCACGCACCCACGACACCACCCCTAAGAGCGAGAACGCCGACTCAAATCAACGGCTCTCCACTAACCCCTAACCCCTATTTCTTGCTGCGTAACAATGACGTCAACTTCTCATAATCATCCACAGTCGAATACTCAATCACAATCTTCCCCTTACCATGCCGATCCCGAATCCTCACCCGCATCCCCAAAGTCCGCTCCATATCCGTCTGCGCCGCCCGTACATTCGGATCCATCCACCGCGCCCCACCACCCCTCTTTTTCTTTTCTCCCGGCATCGTCTGCCCCGGCAGCATGGCAAACGACCCATTCACCCGCATCACGCGATCTTCAATCTGATCCCATTTCAACTTGTGCGTAACCACTTCTTCCGCAATTTCCTCAATGTAATCGTCATTCTCCAGCCGCAAAATCTCGCGGCAATCCGAGAAGCTAAGCCGCTCCGACAGCAAGTAATCCATAACTTTCTGCGGCAGCCGCAACAGCCGCATGTAATTCGACACCGTCTCCCGCGACAATCCAGTGCGCTGCGCAATCTGCTCCTGTGTCAGATGGAACTGCACGCTAAGCACGCGAAACGCCTCCGCCTGCTCCAGCGGATTCAAGTCCTCCCGCGCAATATTTTCCAGCACGGTCATCTCCGCCGCCTGCTGCAGCGAAAGCCGCCGAATCATGACCGGAATCGTTTCTTGCCCCGCCATCTTCGATGCCCGCAACCGCCTCTCGCCCAGCACCAGGATGTACCGCCCATCCTCCTCCGCCGGCCGCACCACAACCGGCTGCACCACCCCATGCTCTTTAATCGAATCCCGCAGCTCCCTCAGCGCCTCCTCATCAAACACATACCGCGTCTGGTAAGGATTCTTATCGATCACCTCAATCGGCAGAAACACCACCCGGTTGCCCACCACCCCACCGCCGTCAGCCACCCCCTGAATCGAAATCCCCTCATCCGCCACTTCGTGAAACTGAGGAACCATCTCAACCGCACGAACCACATCAACCGGAGAAACCATACCGACCGCAGAAACCATATCGACGGGGGGAACCATCTCGACAGGGTGAACCATATCAACTGGGGGTGCCCCATTTCTCGCGTCCTTTGCGAGAAGTGGGGACTTCGCAGCCACCAACGGCTCGTGTGGGTCGGACACTCCTGTCCGACTCGCCTCCAGCTCCGGTGAAGCCAGGGGCTCAACAACAGCCTCTGCCACATCACTCGTGTAACTTGCAACTACACCGCGGTCATCAGCAACCACACTCTTGTCATTCCGAGCAAAGCGAGGAACCTGCTGTTCGCCGGCGCCACCACTACTCTCCGCTCGCGCCTCACTTTCAGGAACCGATGCCGCACTGACGGCTGACGGCTGACGGCTGACGACTGACGGCTGCCCAACAACCACCCGAGGCCCCGGCAACAAAGAAGCCAACCCGCGCCCCAAAGCCCGCCGCTTCTCCACCTTCTCCTCTTTTTTCTCGCCCGAAGGCCCAGCCAACTTCTCCGCCGCCGAAGTAGTAGTCATAATTGGGTTACCCCGTGTTCCTCCGTGTCCTCTGTGGTAAAAGCCTTTGACGTTGTGCCCACGAAAAATCTGTCATTACGAACAGCACCAAGCCCGCAAGCCTTTGTCATTCCGAACTGGGCCGAAGGCCCGGTGAGGAACCTGCTGTTTCCGTCGCCACGAGAATCGCAATCATACATCGATTACCATAAATATACAGATTGATCAACATCGATCTACTAAGCGCTCTTATCCATCTCCTCAGACGGCTTCTCCGCCTCGTCTGACAGCTGAGAGCTGACAGCTGACAGCTGCTCCACCGAAGCCCGCCCCAAAATCTCCTTAGCCAAACGTATATAACTCTCCGCCCCCTTCGATCGCGGATCGTACACCAGCGCCGCCTGCCCATGGCTCGGAGCTTCAGCCAGCCGTATGTTCCGCGGGATGGTTGTCGCGCACACCTTCGCCCCAAAAAACTTTCTCAGCTCAGCAGTGACCTGCTGCGCCAGATTGGTCCGCTCATCCAGCATGGTGAGCACCACGCCTTCAATTTCAAGCCCCGGGTTCAACTCGACGCGGATGCGCTCCACTGTATCCATCAGCTCGCTGATGCCTTCGAGCGCAAAGTATTCCGCCTGCATAGGAATCAGCACGGAGTCAGCCGCGACCAGCGCGTTCAACGTGAGCAGATCAAGCGCCGGCGGGCAGTCCAGCACGATGTACTGGAAGCGATCGCGCAAAGGCGCGATCGCTTCTCGCAGGCGATACTCGCGCCGCTCCGCCTCAACCAGCTCAATGTTTGCGCCGATCAAATTCTTGTGCGAAGGAATCAGCCAGAGCTGCTCGATCTCAGTCGTGGCCAAGGCCTCTTCGCCAGAGGCTTCGCCGAGCAGCAAGTGGTAAGTAGAAACGCGGTCGGGATCTTTGACCAGGCCCAAGCCACTGCTGGCATTCGATTGCGGATCGCAATCGATGAGCAGTGTGTTCACTTCAGCAGCCGCGAAAGATGCGGCCAGGTTGATGGCAGTCGTAGTCTTCCCCACGCCGCCCTTCTGATTGGCAACAGCGATGACACGTCCCATAAGGTTGTCGAGGAGCCAGAGCTGTTTGCAGAATAGTTCGATTCGCATTTCGAATGCAAGGACGAATGAACATCAATCATCAGAATTACTGTGCAAAACGCGTCCGATGTTCCAAGTCGAAACGTATTGGCGATTACTCCCTTGGAGTGATTGCGACTTTCACTGACTGAGTGTTCCGGTTGGAACATTGTGTTCAGCGTTCCGGTTGGAACACATTGGCAGTATGTTCCAGTTGGAACACATTGCGAGTATGTTCCGGCTTGCACATAACTCCAATGTGTTCCGGTTTTAACACAACGCCAGTATGTTCCAGTTCCTTCATTCTGATCTAAATTCCCACTTTTCTTAGCAATGGGCGTAAATGCTGCCGTCTGGCCTCGTAAAACGACTACGAGGCTCCACTTGTTTATTTTCTTGGTTCCTGGGTTCCTATCAGGAGGACACGGGACTGGGACTGAGGGATCGGGATGGGAGGTGCCCATGACAGGTTCGGAAGGGTTTGAGTGGTCTTTTCCAGTTGGGAGGAGCTGATCAGTAGGGCCAGGCGTCCGTTTCGGGCTAGGAGCGCGGCGGCCACTGGGAGGATTTCTGATGGGCGCTCGACTGCTCGGAGGGTTACTACGTCGAAGGTTGCTGGGGGGAGGGTCTCGGCGCGGGCGTTTTGTATATTGATGTCCGTCAATGTAAGGGCGCGGACTACTTCTTTCAGGAACGTGGCTTTCTTATGGTTCGACTCGATCAGAGTTACGGATATGTTTGGCGCCCAGAGTTTTATGGGGATGCCTGGGAAGCCGGCTCCGGAACCTAGGTCTGCTAGGCGGGCTTCGGGCTTTGGGCTTTGGGCTCCGGGAACGTCAACTTCAGCACCAACATCTTTTACCACGCAGGGCACGGGGTCCACGGGGTAAACCCTTGGGAACAGGTGGGTGGCTGCGAATAGGCTCTCGCCGAAGTGGCGGGTTACTATTTCTTCTTCGTTGCGGATTGCGGTTAGGTTTATGCCGGCGTTCCAGTGCTGGAGTATATCGATGTACGTCGATATATCTTGATAGAGCTGGCCGTTGGTCCTTGGTCCTTGGTCGTTAGCAAGGGCCTCTGTCCACGCGCACGAGAGTGACGTGGGCGAGAGGACAGCAGGTTCCTCACCGGGCCTTTGGCCCGGTTCGGAATGACATTCGTTTTTTGCTGATAGGAATGGCTCGAGAAGTTCGGCTATGCGGTCTGGGCGCATGTGGACGTTTGATTGTAGATGGTGGGGAGAAACTCCTTCAATGCTTGTGTCCGAAGTGAGTTCGTGGTGGAAACTCCTGGTGTGGTTTGTGGTGGTGGCGGCGGGTATGGGGTGCTTCGACTGCGTAAGATCGTCTTTCAGACGATCCTGCTTCGCTCAGCATGACAGGCTTTGAAAATCAGATTGCGGATAGGGATCGTTCGGCGTTTTGGCGTAGTGGGGTTAGGCGGGTTTGTTCGAGGTTGTCGCGGTAGAAGAGGTTGTAGGTGTCGAAGGGGATGAGGCGTCCGTCGGGGTGGGCTATGTGGACGCAGGTTTTTTTCACGCTGCGGACGTCGAAGGAGTGGGCGTCTATGAATTGCATGATGATTATGCGGAAGATGTTTTCGTAAGACAGGGCGGCGGGGCTTGGGGTTGCGGCGGCGAAACCAAGGTCCCTCGCTTCGCTCGGGATGACAACGGTTTGGTTTGGGATGGCGGCGGTCTCGCTCGAGATAGCTGATGAATTTGAGTTTGGGATCCAGATTTTGGGGAGGCAGCATAGTAGTTCGCGGAGGGTGCCTGCGCCGCTGCGCGGCGAATGGTTTGTCGCGAACAGTTTGAATAAGTTGGTGCGGACTGCGGGGTCTTGTTCGTAGAGGATGGTGTTGGCGGCTCCGTTGATGAGGACTTCGGGCGGGATCATGCTGGTTAAGGGGATTACCTTTCCGTTTAGCTTTAAGGCATAGGCCATGGCTAGGGAGTCGGGGTGACAGGGGACTGGGATTACGTCTTCCGGACGGAAGACTTTTGTTTGTTCGAGGATTTTACGGCGGACTTCGGTTAGGGTCAGGCGTTCGGTGGTTGGGTTGAAGTTTCGGACGTAGGTTCCCTTGGTGGACGCGGTCGTGGTGGCAGAGGTGATAGACCCACTTCTCGCAAAATCGGCGAGAAGTGGGGCACCCCCATTTTCGGCGCTGCCATCCTCATGATAGTTTGGAACCCATTTCTCGAGGCGGCCGGCGTCCTGGATGGGTTGGAAGGTTACGCCTCTTACGCAGGGTTGTTGGAGGGCGTAGTCGATTATTTTGCCGATCTCGTGGTCGTTTAATCCCTTCTTTAGCGTTACTACTAAGTTTGTCGAGATGTTGTGGCGGTTTAGTTTTTCCAGGGCGTCCTGGCGGACTCGGCGTAGGTCGGCTCCGCGGAGTTGCATTAGTGGGTCACGCTCGAAGGAATCGAATTGGAGATAGACTTCGAAATCTTCGCGGACTTCGGCTAAGCGCTTTGCGAAATCTTCTTCTTGCGCTATGCGGACTCCGTTGGTGTTGACCATGAGGTGCTTGATGGGGCGGGCTTTTGCCATCTCTACTATGGTGAAAAAATCCGGGTGCATGGTGGGTTCGCCGCCGGAGAGTTGGACTACGTCGGGATGGCCCTCGTTGCGGACTACTGCGTCAAACATTTTTTCGATTTGCTCGAGGGTGCGGAATTGCTGGCGCTCGGGGCCGCTGGCGGCGTAGCAGACAGGGCAGCGGAGGTTGCAGTAGTCGCAGATCTCGATGAGGGTCAGGCAGGAATGTTGTTCGTGGTCGGTGCAGAGGCCGCAGTCGTAGGGGCATCCCCACTTGACTGGGGTGTTGTAGATTTGCGGCATCTCTGGAGGCTTTAGAAAAACTTCGCGGCAGCGGCGGTAGTAGTCGACGTCGTCGGCGATTAGGACTTTCTCGGGGCCGTGCTGGGGGCAGCGTTTGAGGAGGTAGACTTTGTCGTCCTGAAAAACGGTTTTGGCTTCTACTTTGCGGTAGCAGGTAGAGCAGATGGAGATGGCTACGTCGTAGAAGAGGTAGGGGCGGGTTTTGGGCATGGGCGCCTCGCTGCTAGGGTGCGCGGTTTATTTTGCCGATGAGCATGACTCCGCCGATTGCGACGGCAAGAGATCCGAGCGCGAAGATCGCGGCTATGCCACCTTTTGCGCCGGCCGAAACGGCGCAGACCGAACATAGCAAGCAGAAGATGGACGCGAGGCCCACGATCAGACCAAGAACGATCGTGGCGATTATTTTCAATGGATCATCTCCGGTTCTTCGGCAACTTCAGCCAGCGGATGATATGGCGAGAATAGTACAGCAAGGTGAGGAGGCAGGCCCATTGAATTCCTCCGAGGCCGAGGAAGATGCGCGGGTAGGGCTTGATGAAATCGCAGAGGAGACGGAACGAGAGGTAAGCGACCATGAAGAATTTGAAGGCGTCGCCGGGTAGGAAAACCGTCGTTGGTCGTCGGTCGTTGGTCGTTGGCAAAGGCCCAACATCAGCATCGCGAGAATGCCTTGCCGCCGCCTTGCCGCCGCCGCCTTCTGAGGGGTCCCCCGACTGCGCAGAGGTTTCGCTTCGCGAAGCCTCTGCTCCGCTCAGGATGACAAGTTTGTAAAGAATTGGGATTAGGAGCAGGAGGAAGGCGATTTCGTAGAGTTGGGTGGGATGGCGCGGGATGCCGTCGCCGAAGTTGATGGCCCAGGGGAGATTGGTTGGAGTGCCGTAGGTGTTGTCGGAGAGTCCGGTTAGGAAACAGCCGATTCGTCCGATGGCGATGCCGAGGGCTAACGGGATGG